>Ga0067045_1027671_pt1 | contig 72421 bp, 61 predicted proteins | sample TerdegcTABiofilm_FD_59184 | JGI IMG/M metagenome (GOLD analysis project Ga0067045, IMG submission 59184) | Combined Assembly of (Gp0054472, Gp0054536) Wastewater bioreactor microbial communities from Singapore -Terephthalate degrading... | reverse complement strand
ACCATTGATCAGTATAGGCGGCCACCCGTTCGTCGCCGAGCCCCGGGAATTGCAGCAGGGCGAACACGATGACCGACACGGCGGCCACGATGCTGACGATCTTTTTGACGAAAATCCAGGTGCGTTCGATGGAGCGTCCCACAACCACCTTGACGGTCGGGAAGTGGTAGGCCGGCATCTCCATGATGAACGGGGCCCGATCAAGCTTGCGCAAAACCGTCAACGTCAGGACCTTGGCCACGGGCAGGGCCATGAAAATCGTCACCGTGGAGATGAAAAACATGGCCAGGGTCCGCTCGTTCGGAAAAAAGGCCGTCACCAGCACCACATACAGGGGGACCTTGGCCAGGCAGTTCATCATCGGAACCACCAGGATGGTGGCCAGTCTGGCGCGTTCATCCGGGATGCCCTTGGTGGCCATGACCCCGGGCACGCAGCAGCCCCCCATGTACACCCCGGCCAGAATCAAAGGCAGCGTCGACTGACCGTGCAGCCCGTAATTGCGAAAGAGCTTGTCCAGGATAAACGCCATGCGCGGCATGTATCCGGAGTCCTCGAGAATGGCGATCAGCGCGAAAAGGATCAGGAAAATGGGAATGTAGGTCAAAAGCGCAATGATGCTCTCCATGAACCATATGCCAAGGGACCGAAACAACGGGTCCTCGATGACCCCCGGGTCGGGAAGAAGCGTCGCGAGAAAGGTCTTGAAGGCTATAAGCTGGTTCACCAGGGGACCGGTCAACTGGTAACCCACATCGATTGAAAGATAATACAACAAAAAGATGACCCCAAGAAGGATGATCGGGCCGAGGATCTTATGGCATACCAGGGCGTCGATCCTGTCCGAAAGGTCATAGCGTGAGTCCTTCGGAGCGTGCACGCTGGCCCTGGCCATCTCCCCGGCCAGGGCATGGCGGCAGGCCGCCATATGCGATTCGGGAATCTCCCCGTGGGCTTTGCGAAACGCATCCGAAAGCTCGCGGACCATCTCCAGGATCCCCCCTGCGTCCGGGGCGTTCTCCCGCACGATCTGGATGGCCCCAGAGTCTTCCTCCAGGAGTTTGACGGCCAGCCAGCGGCTGGGAACGAAATAAAACGCCTCCCGAGGCAGTTGTGCCTCGATGCGGTTTATGGCGTCCTCAAGGGGGCCGTAATCGATGCGGAACACGGGAACCGAGGCCTCTTCGGCCATTTTTCGGATCGTTTTCGCCACCTCATCCCTCCCCGTCCCCCTGCTGGCCGTGGACGTGACCACGGGGGTCCCGAGCAGTTGGGACAGTTTGGCCACGTCGACGGTCATGTTGCGCTTTTCGGCCATGTCCATCATGTTCAGCACCACCAGGGTGGGCAGTTCCAGCTCCAGGAGCTGGAACGTCAGGGACAGGCTGCGCCGCAGATTCGGCGTCTCGATGACGTTGACCGCCAGCACCGGATGATCGTGAATAAGAAAATCCCTGGCCACCCGTTCTTCCAGGGAATACGAGGACAGGCTGTAGGTTCCGGGCAGGTCGACCAACTCGATCTTGGTTTCGTCCACGGAAAAAAAACCGGATTTCTTTTCCACGGTGACGCCCGGATAGTTGGCGACATGCTGCCTGGCGCCGGTAAGCATGTTGAACACCGTGGACTTGCCGCAGTTGGGCTGTCCGGCCAGGGCCACCAGGGCCTTACGCTTCATGAGACTCGACCTCCACCTCATGGGCTTCGCTGCGGCGAATGCTCAGAAAATACCCGTCGATTTCAAGCTCCACCGGATCCCGTAACGGCGCATTTCGCAACACCTTGATTCCCACGCCGGGATAAAACCCCAGATCCATCAGCCTGCGACACAAAACGCCCCTGGCCCGCAATCTCCTGACACGGCAGCGGCAACCTGGTCTCAATTCGCCGAGGGTCATACTTCCTCCGTGAAAAGCGGATTTCCCTTTTTGGAGCACAGCGCCCTTCCGCCTGGACGGCAATTCGCTCAGACGCGGCCACAGCTCGTCCTGACGTCCTCTCGTTCGAATATTTCGTCGGATTCCCGGGACAGGTCTTCGCGGACACAATTGCGACTTCTTTCCCCGGATCGATCAGACCGCATGGACTTCAGCGCCCCTTAGTTGAGAAAGATTCTCATAATTACTGTTGGGGTCATAATGAACTCCGAATTCTTTGGCAAGCTCTTTATGGGCGTCTTTCAGACCCTCCGGAGTCCGAGATCGTTTGTGCCGGTCCCGAATTCAGAGGCGGCCCATCCATTCATCGCCGAAAATTTCGAGGCGCCAAGCATATTGACAAGCCGGGCACGTAAGTTTATTGACAAGTTAATAATTGACTAATCAACAAAATCGACATGGCCCACTCCCCTTTTCAAAACAAGACGCCCGGCCGTCATCTGGCCGTTCTGCACCGGCTTTCCTCGGCCTACCTGTCCCCCAGGATGCGCTCCCTCGGACTCAAACGCGGCTGGATCGCGGTTCTGATCGAGGTTCTCGAACGCCCCGGGCAATCGCAGGATATCTTATGCCGCGGCATCAGGGTGGATAGAGCGGCCATGGCCCGATGCCTTTTCGAGTTGGAGAACGCGGGCTACGTCACCAGGCGTGAGGACACCGCCGATCGGCGGCAAAAGCTCGTCTATCCGACACAGAAGGCCCTGGACGCGGCCGATGGGCTGTCTTCCGTTCTCGCCAGCCACAACAGGGCCCTGTTCGCGGGGTTCCCCCCTGATCTGCAGGAGCAAGCCCTGTCCATCCTCGGATCAATGATCGCCAACCTTGAAACAGCCTTGACGCAAGACCTCGCATGACCCCGAATCCATCCAGAAAATGGGCCATCCTCTTCGCTGTGGTGGTGACCCAGTTCGCCGTCCCTTTCATGCTCTCGGCCGTCGGCGTGTGCCTGCCATCCATCGGCAGGGAATACGCGGCCTCGGCCATCGCCTTAAGCCTCGTGGAATCCGTGTTTTTGTGCGTCAACGCCATGCTGCTTTTGCCGTTCGGTCGGTTCGGCGACATCTGCGGTCGGGGAGGGGTCTTTCTTTTCGGGCTGTTGATCTTCGCCCTGGCCACGACAGGCCTGACCATGGCCCCGAACATGGAGGCGTTTCTCGTGGTCCGGGGCATCCAGGCCGTGGGCGGGGCCATGACCCTGGCCACCGGGCTGGCCCTTCTCTACGACGCCTTTCCCTTCGAGGAACGCGGCCGGGCCCTGGGCATCAGCGCGGCCGGGATATTCCTCGGCATCTCGGCCGGACCGTTCCTGGGAGGCATCATCGCCGCCCGGTTCGGCTGGCGATGGGTGTTCTATGCCGGCATGGCCCCGTGCGCTCTGGCTTTTCTGATCTGCCTGCGCAACCTCGAATGGAGGCTCTCTCCGAAACCAGGGGAACGTTTCGACTGGTGGGGCGCGATCACCAGCGCGGCGGGCATCGGCCTTGTGGTCTTCGGCAGCGCCCAGACGGAAAATACGCTGGGGTGGTTGGGCATGGGAGGGGGAATCCTGTTGTGCATTCTTTTCGTGGTCATCGAATCCCGGACCAGGGCTCCCCTCCTCCATCTCGACCTCTTCTCCTCCAACGCGCCCTTTTCCCTTGGGGTCGCCGCGATCTGTCTCCTGGGATGCGCCGCCTTCGGGATTTCCTTCCTTCTGAGCCTGTATCTGCAATACGGCCGGGGCATGAGCCCGGCCGAGGCCGGCACGCTCCTGGTGGTACAGCCGGTCATCCAATGCCTTGTGTCGCCCCTGAGCGGCCGACTGGCGGACAGGATCCCGGCCCATATCATGGCCGGGACAGGGGCCATGGTCACGGCCGCCGCGATCGTCCTTGCCGCGACGCTGACCGGGTCGAGCGGCCTGGGGGCGGTCGTCGCGGTTTTGGCCGTGGCGGGTCTGGGCATCGGCGTTTTTTCCACGCCGAGCCTGCTGGTGGTCATGTCCGCGGTTGACGAATCACGCTACGGCATCGCCTCGGCCATGTCCGGACAGTCGCGCACCCTGGGCATGACCTTGTGTATGGCCGCCGTCACCGTGGCCATGGCCCGCTTCGTCGGGAACCATCCTCTGGGGCCCGAGGTTTTCGATCAGTATCTGCTGGCCATGCGTTGGCTTTTCATCGGATTCGGAATCCTGGGGTTTGTCGGCGCGGCCCTGTCCTTTTTGGCCAAGAAACGCATCCCGGCCGTCTCCCCAAATATTCACCCAGGCCCCACGGAATAAGCCTTTCGAGACCAGGGCGGGCCGCACGGCTCGTCCCGAGACGAAGCAACCCATCACACAATGACTCTATCGGGTGATCCCCGTAAAAAAACACGGCTTTTTTACTTAACCAAGCGGTCTTTTTGATTTTCCCCTTGCTCTCTACGTCTTTTTCCTGATATTATATTGTCATAGCGATGACACATTGCATCCATCCATAAACAAAACAGTTTATCGCAGTCGGGGCCAAACAATCGTCTTAAGCCGCTGGAGGAATCATGAGGATCTCCATTTTTTGGAAGCTGGTGGGAATGATCGTCGTCACCATTGTTTTTCTTGCGGGCTCCATCTTTTTCACGGTCAATTATTTCGTCGTCCGGGGATTTGACCGGGAGGCCGTGAACAAAATCAAGACGTTTCGGGAGAGTGTGGATCATGAACTGGACGACCTGCGTCAGGCCCTGCTGGCCGGAGCCTACCTGATGGCCGAGAACCCCGCCGTGGCCCAGGCCGTGGCCGAAGGCAACGGGGAGTATTTGAAAAAGGTCGCCAAGGATATGATGGACAAGACCCTGGTCGAGTTCGTGACCATCTCCGACAAGGACGGCAAGGTCCTGGCCCGTGGCCATTCGGACAAGGCCGGAGACAGCGTGCTCACCCAGACCAACGTGAAAAAGGCCCTTGCCGGACAGCAAAGCGCCGGCATCGAACCCGGGACCGCCGTCAAGTTCTCCCTGCGCGCCGGCTGTCCCATCAGGTTGGACGGCAAAATCGTCGGGGTCGTCACGCCCGGCATCGACCTGGGCACGCACAGTTTCGTGGACAGCATCAAGAAACGCACCGGGGTGGAATGCACCATCTTCGAGAAGGACACCCGCCTGACCACCACCATCGTGCGTGACGGCAAACGGGCCGTGGGCACCAAGATGGACAACCCCAAGGTCATCGAGACCGTGCTCGAAAAATCCCAGCCCTTCATCGCCAGAAACGTCATCCTCGGCCGAAACTACGACACGGCCTACTGGCCGCTCCTCGACGCCGACGGCAAGACCGCCGGCATGTTCTTCATCGGCTCGGATCGGGCCCTCATCGAGGAGGTGGAGGAAGAGATCGTCACGGCGGTCCTCACCGTGACCGGGATCGTGGCCCTGATCATGGTCGCGGCCGGGGTCCTTTTCGCCCGGTCCCTGTCCCGGCCGCTCGGAAGGGCCACGTCCTTCGCCGTGTCCGTGGCCGGCGGCAATCTCAACGAAACCCTGGTGGTGAAAAACAAGGACGAGATCGGAACCCTGGCCGATGCCCTGCGCAGGATGCTGGACAACCTCAAGGCCAAGATCCTCGAATCCGAAGAGAAGACCAAGGAAGCCGAGGAACAGGCCAAAAAGAGCCAGATCGCCACCAATGAGGCCAACGAGGCCAAAAAACAGGCCGACTTGGCCAAGCGCGACGGCATGCTCCAGGCGGCATCCCAGATCGACACCGTTGTCGAGCGCCTGACGTCCGCTTCCCAGGAGCTGTCCGCCCAGGTGGAACAGGCCGGCCGCGGGGCCGAACTGCAACGCGGACGCGCCGGGGAAACCGCCACGGCCATGGAGCAGATGAACGCCACCGTGCTCGAGGTGGCCAAAAACGCCAGCCGCGCCTCGGAGAGTTCGGATGCGGCCAGGCAGATGGCTGAAAACGGCGCGACGGTGGTCCGGCAGGCCATCGAGGCCATCACCCAGGTTCAGACCCAGACCGTGACGTTGAAGGAAAACATGGGCAGTCTCGGCAAACAGGCCGAGGAAATCAGCAAAATCATGAACGTTATCGAGGACATCGCCGACCAGACCAACCTTCTGGCCTTGAATGCCGCCATCGAGGCCGCGCGGGCCGGCGAGGCCGGGCGCGGGTTCGCCGTGGTCGCCGACGAGGTCCGCAAACTGGCCGAAAAGACCATGAACGCCACCCAGGAAGTCAGCCAGGCCATCACCGCCATCCAGGCCGGGGCCAGAAAGAACATCCAGAACATGGAGGAAGCCGCCCAGGCCGTGGAAAAGGCCACCGGGCTGGCCGGAAAGTCCGGCGATGCCCTGTCCGAGATCGTCAAGCTGGTGGAAGCCGCGGCCGATCAGGTCCGATCCATCGCCACGGCGGCCGAGGAGCAATCCTCGGCCAGCGAGGAGATCAACCGCAGCATCGAGGAGATCAACCGCATCTCCTCGGAGACCAGCCAGGTCATGAGCGAATCGTCCCACGCCATCCAGGATCTGGCCATGCAAGCCGGGGAGCTCCAGGTGCTCGTGGAGGATCTCAAAAAACAGGAATGATCCGGAAAAGTCTTCGGGCCGGGAGTGACCTCCCGGCCCGGAACAAGAATCACCCTTCTCGACCGCTTTTCTTCCATGCCTGCTGACCTGCTTTGCCTACGACGCAAAGCCGGACGCGGCGACGACCTCCACCAGGCGTTCCATATCCTCCGGATAGACCTGGCCGATGGTGCCGACGCGGAAGGTATCGGCCCGGGAAACCTTGCCGGGATAGATGACGAATCCTCTGCCCTTCAGCACATCGTAAAAACGTCGAAAGGCGAATCCCGGCCATTGGGGATTATGGAAGGCGGTGATGATCGGAGACCGGTATTGCCGGGGCAAGAGACATTCGAATCCCAGGCGGGTCATGCCGGAAACAAGGGCGGCGTGATTGTGTGCGTATCTGGCGTGTCTGGCCGCCACCCCGCCCTCGGCCGCCAGTTCCTCAAGTGCCCGGCAAAAGGCCCGGACCACATGGGTGGGCGAGGTGAAACGCCATTTGCCGCCGGCATCCTCCATCACCCGCCACTGGTCGTACAGATCCAGGCTCAAGGACCTGGCCCGGCCGGCCAGGCATTCCATCTCCCCGCGTCTGGCCACCACGAAACCGAACCCCGGCACCCCCTCGATGCATTTGTTGGCGCTGGAGATCAAAAAGTCCGCCCCGATGTCGGCCATATCCATGGGAATGCCGCCAAAGGAACTCATGGCGTCCACGATGAAGGCTTTCCCGGCCTGCTTGACCAGCCGGCCGATCTCGGCCACGGGGTTGAGCATGCCCGTGGTGGTCTCGCAGTGCACGACGGCCACATGGCTTATTGCCGGGTCCAGTTCCAGGGTCCGGGCCAGTTCGGAAAGCCCTGGGGGATCGAGTTCCCCGAAATCGAGCAGGCTCAGAGGGATGTCCAGGCGCTCGGCGATCGTGCCGATCCGCAGGCCGTAGGCCCCGTTGGCCAAAACCAGGAGCTTGCCGTCCCTGGGCACGGCCGTGCCGATGACCGACTCCACGCAAAACGTGCCGCTGCCCTGCATGAGCACCGCGGTCAGGTCCTCCCCTCCACCGGCCAGGCGGACAAGCTCGGCCCGGACTCCCCGCACCAGGGCGTTATAGTCGTCGTCCCAGGTGCACCAGTCGCGAAACATGGCCGCCTTGACCGCCTTGGAGGTGGACAGGGGCCCCGGTGTCAAAAGCAGATAGGGATTGTCTGGAAGCAGTCGGTAATCCATGTCGCAATCCTTTTTTCTCATCCGGCCTACGGCCTGTCCCCAAAGACCAGACGTGAATTGATCTCCTCGATGATGGCCGGGCAGTCGCCGATGCCTGCGGCCAGGAAATGCGCTCCGGCCGTCACCAGCCGATTTTCGGCGATTTCCCGGCGTTCCCGGCGTTTGACCGGATCCATGGCCGCAAGCTCGGATTCGGACACCCCCATCTCGTTCCCGGACTCGGTCAGCCCCACCGTCCACATGCCGGCGTTCAATCCTTCGTGGACGTCGCTGACCGTGTCCCCGATCTTGACCACGGCCTCCAGGGGATACGCCTTAAGGGCCACGGCATTTTGCCAGCACATGAACGGATACGGGCGTCCGGCCGGGGCATCCGTGGGACAAGCCATGAAATCCGGAGCATAGCCGCGCTCACGCGCCAGGGGCATGAGCACCTCCATCATGGGCCGGGTGTAGCCCGTGGTGGAACCGATCGAAAGGCCCATGTCCCGGAAGGCGGCCGCGGTTTCAAGAAGGCCCGGGACCGGCTCGGCGTGCCGGGCGATCATCTCCACCATGAGCGGCTCGGTCTCGGCATACATGGCGTCCACATCGGCTTCGTCCGGATCGCGGCCAAAGGCCTCGCGCCACCTCGCGGCCACGCTCGGCATGCGGCACAAGGCCCGGACATGGTCTTTTTTCATGAGCCCCATGGGTGCCCGGGCCTCGTGAACAGTGACCTCCACCCCCCTGCGGGCGAAGACCTCCTGAAAAACGGCCACCGGCCCCATGCAGCCGAAATCCACGGCCGTCCCGGCCCAGTCCAGGACGACGGCACGGACCGGGCCTGTATACACGGTGTTGCGAATGAAGATGTCCATGATGCGATCCCCTCCTTTCGATTCAGCCTTGTTCGGCCCAAGCCCGGGACCGTCTGCGAAGTCCCGCCGTGATCAGACCGTACAGGAGCCGGATGGCCACATTGGCGGCTACGATCAGCACGGACATGGCGCAGGCCGGGGCGATGTCTCCGGCGTCGTCCATGTTGGCCACGGCCACGGCGGCCAAAGGGATGTCCGCCGTGTACAGAAAGATGACCGCCGAGACCGTGGCCATGGAATTGACGAAATAATACAGGGCGGTCTCCAGGATGGCCGGCAGGCACACCGGCGCCGTCACCCGGAACATGGTCGCATAAAACGGCACACCCATGGATTCCGAGACGGATTCGAACTCCCGGTCGAGTTGCCCCAGGGCCGTGGTGGCCGTCAGGTAGCCCACGGTGAAAAAGTGCACCACGTTGGACAGGACCAGGATGCCCATGGTGGCGTACAACCCGTTTGCCGGATTGGGAACGCGAAAACCGAAAAACCCGAAGGACGGGGCGTTGAAAAAAAAGATGTAGGACAGGCCGATGACCAGCCCGGGCAAGGCCAGGGGCACCAGACACAAAAAGGAGGCCGCCCGTCGGATCAAGCCCATGCCTGAGGTTTTTTCGATGAGATAGGCGGCGACGAACGTCGCCGCCGTGCCGAGCACGGCCGAGGCCGCCGACATCTTCAGACTGTTGCCGAAGGCCTGATACCCTCCCCCGCCCATGCGCGAAAAATCGTAATGCGCCAGAGTCAATCCCAGATTGTAGGGCCAGACCCTGACCAGGGAGGCAAGGACCGCCACGGCGAAAAAACCGATCACGGCCAGGGCGAGGGACAGACAGAAAAGAAAAAACAGCCTGTCGCGCCGATGATCCGGGACGGGGACCAATGGAACGCAACGGGCCGCGATCAGGGCCGACTGCCGTTTGCGGCTCATCCGGTCGGCCACGAAGGCCACTACCGTGGGAATCAGCAGAATCACGCTGACCGTGGCTCCCATGACGAAATTCTGCTGGCCGATGACCTGCTTGTAGATGTCCGTGGCCAGGACGTTGAAAAAGCCCCCCACCACCTTGGGCGCGCCGAAATCCGTAAAGCACAGGATGAACCCCACGAAGCAGGCGCTGACCAGTCCGTAACGGACGCCGGGCAGGGTCACGGTGAAAAAGACGCGCCCCGGGGATGCGCCCATGGAACGGGCCGCCTCGTAGAACCGGGCGTCGGTGGTTCGAAGGGCCATGGTCAGGATCAGCACCGCCTGGGGAAAGACGTACAGCACCTCGGCCAGGACGATGCCCACGGCCCCGTACAGGCCGATGTCCACGCCGAAAGGCAAAAGGCCGAAGAATCCCGTGGTCACCAGCCCTTTTTTTCCGAACAGATAGATCAGGACGATGCCGTTTAGAAGCGTGGGCGCGAACAGAGGCATCATGGCCACGCCGAAAAAAAAGCCCTTGGCCGGAATGGCCGTCCGGGTCAGGGCATAGGCGTAGGCGAACCCGAGAGCCACGGCGACGCCCGTGGTCAGGATCGAGACCAGCAGGCTGTTGCCGAAAGAGGCGGCCAGGGCGGGCGTTTCGAAGTAGTGCAGGAAATTCTCGAAACCGACGAACCGGCCGGCCTTGTTGCTGACGCTTTTGACCATCAGCGTGGACAAGGGCAGGACCACGAACACGACAAGCCACAAACACAACAGGATCAAAAGCCCGGCCCGGAGGGCACGATCCCGGTCCATATCCGGAATGAGCCGGGACAGCGGTCCGATCGCCCGAGCCGTCCCGTCGTTCATGCCGGCTCCACTTCGCCGGCATAGACATGCATGCGATCGGGGCTCAGTCCCACGGAAAGGCCCATATCCTGCCGCAAATCCAGGCGGCGAACAGTCTCGGCGGACACATCGGCCAAAAGCTCCCGTTCCCCTCCTCCGACGAACAGGGTCACGCCGACTCGGAAAAAACCGCCCCGGAATTCCAGGAAACGGGTTTTGGCCGGCCAGAGGTCCCCCCCCGTCAGCCCGCTTCGGTTCACGGTCACGTCCTCGGGACGGATGGCCAAGGTCACTTGCTCCGCATCTCCCAGTCCGGAATCCATTCGCGGACCATCCCCCCCCCGGATGGAACGATCGCTTAAAAACACGGTGCCGTCCGGAAGACGTTTTGCGCCGGCGATGAAATTCATGGAACCGATGAACGAGGCCACGAACGGGGTGGCCGGCCGGTCGTAGATGTCCCGGGGCGATCCGTTCTGGACCACACGCCCCTGGTGCATGACCAGAATGCGGTCGGCCATGGTCAGGGCCTCCTCCTGGTCGTGGGTGACCATGACCGTGGTCACGTTCAGACGGCGTTGCAGGGCCCGGATCTCGCCGCGCAGCATGACCCGGACCTTGGCGTCCAGGGCCGAGAGCGGCTCGTCCAGAAGCAAAAGCTTCGGGGAGAGGGCCATGGCCCGGGCCAGGGCCACCCGTTGCTGCTGGCCCCCGGACATCCTGGCCGGATAGGCGTCGCCGAACCCGGTCAGCCCCACCAGCCGCAACAGCTCCTTGACCCGGTCGTGCAGGGCGCCCTTGGCCCGGATCCGGCTGCGCAGGCCGTAGCCCACGTTCTGGGCGGCGGTCAGATTGGGGAAAAGGGCGTAGGATTGAAATACGATGCCCACGTTACGCCGGGACACGGGCAGCCCGGAGACGTCCTTCCCGGCCAGCACCACCCGTCCCGCGTCCTGCTCCTCGAGCCCGGCGATGATCCGAAGCACGGTGGTCTTGCCGCACCCGCTCGGACCAAGGATACATACGAACTCCCCGGCCGCGGCGCTCAGGGAGACATCTCCCAGGGCCACAACCTTCCCGTACCGCTTGGTGACGTTTTCCACCTTCAGATAGGACTCCGCGCCAGGCGGCGCCTGTGCCGGCATGGGAACCTCGTTCGGCGCGGACCGGCCCGAAAGGACCGGACCGCGCCAGAGATGAAGGAATCGCCCGGACCTTGCCCCTACTTCTTCGGCTCGCTCTTCGAAGCGTACCGCTTGGACCATTCCTCAAGAATACGATCCCGGTTCTTGGCGGCCCACTGGAAGTCGTTTTTGACAAGGATCTTGAACGGATCGGCGGGATAACCCTCGGGAATGGCCACGCCTGTGGGATAGGCGGTCAGGGGATAGACCTTGGCGTACATCTTCATGACCTCGCCGCCAATCGCCCAATCCAGAAAAACCTTGGCCTCGGGCTTGATCGCCGCCTTCTTGATCAGGGCGTTGGCCTCCACGTCCCAGCCGCACCCGTCGGACGGAAACACCGTGTCCACCGGCTCGCCCTTCTGCTTCTGGATGATGCCCCGGTAGCCGAACGAGATGCCGATGGGGAACTCCCCTGCACCGGCCATCTTGCAGGGCTTGGAGCCGGAATGGGTGTACAGGGCGATGTTGTCGTGCAGCTTGTCCAGGAATTGCCAGCCCTTCTCCTCGCCCATGGTCTGGAGTATGGCCGAGACGGTCAAAAAGCCCGTGCCCGAGGAGGCCGGGTTGGGCATGACGAGCTTGCCCTTGTATTCGGGCTTGGCCAGATCGGCCATGGTCTTGGGGACGGGCAGCTTCTGTTTTTCGGATTCCACGGTGTTCACGCAAAAGCCCGTTTCCCAGGCCTTGATGCCCACCCAGTGCGGAGGATTGGCCGGATCGCGGAACTGGGCGGCCACCTTGTCCAGATTTTTGGGAGCGTACCCCTCGAGCATGCCGTTCTGCTCGCATACCAGGAGACTGGTGGCCGCCGTGCCCCAGACCACATCCGCCTGGGGATTGTCCTTCTCGGCCAGAAGCTTGGCCGTCACGATCCCGGTGGAGTCGCGCACCACCTTGACCGTGATATCCGGATGCTCCTTTTTGAAAAGCTCCAGATATCCTGGATATTCATCGTCCTCGAGGGCCGTGTAGACCAGAATCTCCCCGGCCACCGCCACACTCGAAAGCACCACCAAGGCAACGACAACCCCGCAGACACAACGGAGCATCCGTTTCCCGAGCACGTTCATTCCCCGCTCCTTTGCTGGCGTTTTATGAAAAACGAAATATGGCAGACACACATGACGATCCGGAGTCAACAGGCAGACAAGCCCGTGACCATGCCAGGCCGGGCCAAGGATACGCCCATGCGGAGAATCCGGCGAAAACCTGTCCTTCCCGGGAATATGCCCCTTGAGGAACAGCCCGCGTCACAAACTCATATAGCACGGTGTATCATTCATATTGACGAGCGCTTCGAGGCTTGGCTACCTATTGGACGCCGGAGGGCAAACGGCTCGCGCCGTCCGGCTCGAAAACACCGGCCTGTCCGCAAGCGGCAGAAAATTTCCGGTGTTTTTTCGATGCCCCGCTCTTTTTTCCATTCCCTTCACTGCGTGCCGCATGAGGAGAAGAGATGTTTCAGAACATGAAGCTGGCTGGAAAAATCGGTTTGGGATTCGCCCTGGTCCTGGCCATCGCCTTGGCCGTGGGAGTGGTGTCCCTGACCTCCATGGGGTCCGTCAAAAACCAAAACATGGTCCTGGCCCAAGTGAACGTTCCCGAATGGTCCATATCCGGCGTCATCGAACGGCATCAGCGTCTGGCCGGGTATTACAACCTGGGCTACAGCCACGGCATGGATCCGGAATGGCTGAACAAGGGCCGCAAGGAGATGGCCCTGGCCCGGGAGGCCATGAACAAGGGTCTCGAAACCTTTCAAAAAACGAGCGGCTCAAGCGATGCGGGCGACTTCGCAACCGTCCTGCGGGAAATCGCCTCGTCCATGGACGCCTATGACGCGGCGGTGAAAAAGACCGAGCAAAGCGTGGAGCGCACCAAGACCGCCAGGGAATCCGCCCGCAACGTGGCGGCTCAGTTCGCTGAGCACATCACCACCTATCTGAAAAAACAGCAGACGGACATGATCCGTCAGATCGAGGCCCACGATTCAGTGGAGGAGCTCAAAACCCGTCAGGATCGTATCGATCGCGGGTTGGCCATCCTGGTGGCCGGAGAAAATATCCGGGCCGGAAGCTGGGAGGCCCAAGTCCTGCACGACTCGTCGCTCTTGGAAAAACTGTCCGCCCAGGCGGAAGCCCTGGTCCGGCTCGTGGACGACCTCTCGGGCGTGACCCGCAAGGAGGAAAACCGACGCCAACTGGCAGCGGTCAAGGAATCCCTGGGACAGTACCGGGCCGCCATCCAGGATATCGCCACGGAGCAACGCGCCGCGGCTCCCCTGACCCAGGAACGGATCGCCACCTATTCCGGAGTGCTCGATCGGGCCGCCGACAGGGCCGTGCTGGCCGAGAAAAGCACCTCGGGCATGGCCGCGAAGGCCCTCTCCGACCTGCAATCGGCCATGTCCATGACCTATGTCGGACTCGGTCTGGCCCTCGTGCTGGGCATCCTGGTGACGATCATCATCACCAGGGCCATCACCGGTCCGGTCAACAAGGGCGTCGCCTTTGCCCAGGCCATGGCCCAGGGGGACTTCACCACGAACCTGGACATCGACCAGAAGGACGAAATCGGCATCCTGGCCAAGGCCCTCAACAACATGGTCGACAAGTTGCGCGAGGTGGTGGCCGAGGTGCAGTCGGCCACGGGAAACGTGGCCTCAGGCAGCGAGGAGTTGTCGGCCTCGTCGCAGCATCTCTCCCAGGGAGCCAGCGAACAGGCCGCCGGCGTGGAGGAAATCTCCTCCTCCATGGAACAGATGGCCGCCAACGTGCGCCAGAACACGGACAACGCCCAGCAGACCCGCCAGATCGCGCTCAAGGCCGCTACCGACGCGGAACAGGGCGGCGAGGCTGTGTTCAAGGCCGTGACGGCCATGAAAAACATCGCCGAAAAGGTCACCATCGTCCAGGAAATCGCCCGCCAGACGAACCTTCTGGCCTTGAACGCGGCCATCGAGGCCGCCCGGGCCGGCGAACACGGCAAGGGGTTCGCCGTGGTGGCCGCCGAGGTGCGCAAACTCGCCGAACGCAGCGGCGCGGCCGCCGCCGAGATCGGGGAACTGTCCGGGTCGAGCGTGGCTGTGGCCGAACAGGCCGGGACCATGTTCTCCAAGCTCATCCCGGACATCAAGCGCACCGCCGAACTCGTGGACGAGATCGCGGCCTCCAGTATGGAGCAAAACTCAGGGGTCCAGCAGATCGGCAAGGCCGTCAGCCAGTTGGATCAGGTCGTGCAACAGAACGCCTCGGCCAGCGAGGAGATGGCCTCGACCTCCGAAGAACTGGCCGGACAGGCGGAACAACTCCAGGCCACCATCTCCTTTTTCCGGGTAGGAGGGGACACATCCGCCCGTCAGACGCGCAAAACCCTTCCAAAGAGCGGGCGCAAGGTCCAGCCGGGCGTTTTGAAACAGGATGGGACCGACTCCGAATTCACCCAATTCTGACCCGGATCATCGCATGCGAACACGGCCGCCTTTCCCCGATCGGAAAGGCGGCCGTGTTGTTATCGAACTCCGGAATCGGGAGCCGTCGCAAGAAGGGGAACGGATCACAAGGCGCGCACGGAAAACAGGGGCGGTTGCTCGAAATGCTTCTTCACCCAACAGGCCTCGACCGCCCGCACGATGGCCTCCCGGTATTTTTCCGGGAAGCCGGGAGGCAGGGTCACCTCGATTTCCACCGTACCGACAAGCCTGGTTCGGGAATCCGGCTGGCATCTGACGGACAAGGCCAGCCCGCTGGTGTCGATATTCCTGTTCTGGCAGAAGGCCAGGGCGTAATGCCCGCTGCATGCGGCCACGGCCGCGAAAAAAAGCCTCCCCGGCTCAGGAGCTGCGCCCTCCCCGCCGTCTTTCACCGATTGATCCGTCAATACGGCCATGTCCCCAAAATCCGCCAGGACCTTTTTCCCTCCGGGAAAGGTCACGCCGATGCGCATGCTCTCCATATCGTTTCCCTCCCGCCCGGAAGGTAGACGCACGCGCCCTTCCAGGCAAGTCCCCACGAACCCTTACGATACATCCTCAAAAAATGCTTTGCGGCCCGGACGGCGTCATACTAGAAGGAAAAGCCCGCACGCTCCCCGTGCCGCAATCCACTCAAGGATCCTTCATGCCTGACAACACGGTTTCCCCGGACGAGGCCGAAAACACCTCATCCGTCATCCTGTCCATGCTCGGCGTGAACATGATGGTGCTCATGGCCACCCTGGACATGAGCATCGTCAACGTCTCCCTGCCCACCCTGGCCACCACCCTGGGGGCGGATTTCACGGCCATCCAGTGGGTGGTCCTGAGCTACGTCCTGGTCGTGGCCTGCCTGCTCATGCTCATTTCCAGGCTTGGGGACATGAAGGGCAAAAAGCGCATCTTTTCCGCGGGGCTCTTCATCTTCACAACGGCGTCGCTTATGTGCGGACTGGCCCCGAACACGTCCTGGCTCATCGCCTTCCGGGCTTTGCAAGGGGTCGGCGCGGCCATGAGCCAGGCCCTGGGCATTGCCATCATCACCGAAATCGCCCCCCCGGGCAGACGGGGACGGGCCATCGGCTTCGTGGGGGCCACGGTATCCATCGGTCTGGCCCTTGGCCCTTCCCTGGGCGGTCTGCTCATCGACATGGCGGGCTGGCGTTTCATCTTCCTGGTCAATGTGCCGCTGGGCATCCTGGCCCTGCGCATCGTGGCCAGACACCTGCCGGCCCTGCCTCCCGTCCAGGCCGGACAGCGTTTCGACGTCCCCGGGGCGCTCATCGCCGCCGTAACCCTCGGCTGCTACTGTCTGGGAATGACCCTGGGCCAGAGAACGGGGTTCGGGCATGGAACCACGATGTGTCTTCTCGGCCTTTCCCTGGCCGGATTGATCCTCTTCATCCTTGTGGAACGGCGCACGGAACAACCCATGCTCGACCTGAGCCTGTTTCGGGATATGCTGTTTTCCTTGAACCTGCTCATGTCGGTCATCGTGTTCGTTTCCCTGTCCGGAGGCTTCATCGTCCCCTTCTTCCTGCAGATGGCCCAGGGTCGCAGCCCGCGGGACATGGGCCTTTTGATGATGGTCGTTCCGCTGTGCATGGGCCTGTTCGCCATGGTTTCCGGAACCCTGTCGGACAAATTGGGTTCCCGCGGATTGAGCCTTTTGGGGCTTTTCATCCTGGCCGTAGGTTTTTTGCTCATGACGGGCCTGTCGCTGGATACCCCCTGGTGGGAGTTCGCCCTGCGCTACGCCCCGGTGGGCATCGGCATCGGGCTGTTCCAGGCCCCGAACAACAGCGCTATCATGGGCGCGGTGCCGCGGGCCCGTCTGGGAGTGGCCTCAGGCCTGCTCAACTATGCCCGGGTGTTCGGCCAATCCACGGGGCTGCCGCTGGTGGGGTCGTTTTTCACCGCCTTCGTGGTTTCCGCGTCCAACCTGCCTTCGCGCACGGACATGGCCCGGGTGCCCCCCGCCGTCCTGGTCGATGCCTTCAACCGCACCAACTTCATTCTCTTTTTCCTGGCCGCCGCGGCTATTCTCCTGGCCGCCGCGGTCTGGTGGCTGGCTCGACGCCGGCCCCCCTCAACATGAGGCCATGGCCAATCGGGCGGCGGCAAGATCGAACAGGGCATGCCCCACGGTTTTGAAAACCACCGGTCCCGATCCAGAAGCCGAATGTCCAGCGGGTGCGTCCACAATGTGTTCCAAGGGAATGACGGCGGACATGTCCACTCCGGCCCGGATCAGATCGCCGGCCTCGGCCGAGGCGGCTTCCAGATCGTCCACATAGATTCGCGAGAACCGGACCAAATCCGCCGGAATCTCGGCCGCCTCCGGGGTGAACGATCCCACGGCTGAGACAAAGACGTCGTCACGAACCTTCGAGGGCAACACCGGGTCACGGGACGTGGTGGCCGTCACCACAAGAGGCGTCTGTTCCAGTACATGGGCGATGTCTCGGGAGAGAACGACCTTCGCCGTCGCCCCCTTTTCACGCAGCATGTCGGCCAGGACCCGGGCCTTGGATTCAGTCCGGGAGGCCACAAAAAAGTCGCACACCCCGCTTCCTTCCAAAAATGCCAGGGCATGAGCCGCGGCCTGCACGCCGGCGCCGACCACGAGCAGCGGGCCTTTGGCATCCGGTGCCAGGAGCCGGGCGGCCAAAAGGCTCAGGGCGGCCGTGCGCCGGGACGTGACCGTAGGGCCGTCAAGGGCCAGGACCGGCTCTCCGGTGGCGGCCACGGCCACGGTCACCTCGCCCTGAATCGCCGGCAAGCCCTGTGCGGGATTTCCTGAATGCACGGTGATGCGCTTGACGGCAACGATGTCGCCGTCCGTGGACGGCATGACCAGAAGGACCCCGCCGGGAAGGGGCAGATGCAACCGGGCCGGGGCATGGACCCGGCCCGATCGTTTTTTCACCAAGATCTCAGCCAACATGTCGGCCAATGGACCGAACGGAAGGACCGCGGCCGTCTTTTCCGCGTCGAGCCGGATCATGGCGTCTTCGAATGCGCGTGGGACCCCTTGGACAGCCAGGACTGAAGCTGGTCCATGTAGGTATAGAAGACCGGAGTCAGATACAGGGTCACCACCTGGGAGATGACCAGACCGCCGGCGACCACCAGGCCCAGGGGCTGGCGGGCGTCGCCGCCCGCGCCGTAGCCCAGGGCGATGGGGAAGATGCCGGCGATGGCCGCCACGGTGGTCATCATGATCGGCCGGAAACGGGTGACGCAGCCGGCGAACACCGCGTCAAAGGGCGATTTGCCTTCCTTTTCGGCCTCGATGGCGAAGTCGATGACCATGATGGAGTTCTTTTTCACGATGCCGATGAGCATGATGATGCCCACGAATCCATAGAGGTCCAGTTCGCGGCCGAACAGAAGCAATGTCACAAGGCCGCCCAACGCGGCGGAAGGAAGGCCGGAAAGGATGGTGATGGGATGGATGAAGCTCTCGTAGAGCACGCCCAGGATGATGTAGATGATCATGATGGCCAAAAACATGAGAAACGGCACCGAGCCCATGGACTCCTGGAAGGCCGTGGCCTGGCCCTCGAAGAAATAGCTGATGTCCGAGGGCAGTTCCTTCTTGGCCAGATCCGTAATCGCCGACACGGCCTCGCCCAGGGAATACTTCCCTGCGGTGTTGAACGAGATGGTCACCGAGGTCAGCTGACCGGTATGGTTGACCACCAGCGGCCCCACCCCCTCCTCCATGCGCACGAGCCCGGACAGCGGCGTCAGAACGGGCAGGTCGGTGTTCGGATCGATATTGGAAGAGCGCACGTAGAGCTTGTTTAAGAGGTCCGGTCGACGCTGGAATTCGGGCTTGACCTCGACAATGACCTTGTAGGTGTCCGTGGTCGCGTAGAGGTTGGTCAATTGTCTCGCGGCATAGGCGGTCATAAGGGCGCCTTCGATGGAATTCGCCGTGACGCCCAGGGCGTTGGCCTTGTCGCGGTCGATGTTGACGAAGACCTGGGGGCCGTCGATCTGCATGTCGGTGTTGACGTCGGCCACCTGGGGCAGCTTGCGCATGCTGGTCTCGAACCTGCGCGCGGCCGCGTACAATTCCTCGTTGTCGGGAGAAAGCAGCGTGAACTGATATAAGGCCTTGGTCTGCTTTCCGCCGATCTGGATCGAGGGAGGATTGTACATGAAGACGTAGGTATCCGGCAGGGTGGCCAATTTCGGCCGCAGGCGGTCGATGATCTCCTGGGCCGAGGCCTTGCGCTCTTCCATGGATTTGAGCAGCGGAAACATGGCCGCGTTGTTCATGGAGGTCACGGGGCCGCCCACGCCGATGACCCCGATGAACTTCATCACGTCCGGATCGGCGGCCACGATGCGGCCGATCTTGAGAATGCGCTCCTTCATGCTGTCGTAGGAGGCGCTCTGCTCGGCCAGGGCGAAGCCGTAGAACATGCCAGAATCCGTGGGCGGAATGAACCCGGTGGGGATGACGGTGAAAAGCCACAGGGTCAGGGCCAGGATGGCCATGGACAGGATCATGACAAAAAATCGGAACCTGATGGCCCAATGCAGGGTCTTTTCATAGCCGCGCTCGATGGCCTTGAAAAACCGTCCCGACTCGCCCACATGGCCGGACAGGAAACGGCTGCAGAGCATGGGCGTGAACGACAGGGTCACGAAACCGGAAACCAGGATGCAGGCGGTGATGGTCACGGCCATCTCGTTGAGCACCCGTCCGAGAATGCCGGCCATGAACATGATGGGGATGAACACCACGGCCAGGGACAGGGTCATGGAGATGATGGTGAAGCCGATCTGCCGTGCGCCGTCGAGGGAGGCCTGCATGACCGGCTTGCCCATTTCCGTATGCCGGACCACGTTTTCGATCATGACGATGGCGTCGTCCACCACGAACCCCACGGCCAGGATGAGCGCCATCAGGGACAGGTTGTCCAGGGAGAACCCCAGCACCTGCATGGCCGCGAGGGTTCCGATCAGGGCCGCCGGCAGGGCCAGGGAGGCGATGACCGTGGCCTGGAGGTTCTTGAGGAACATGAAGACCACCACGACCACCAGGGCGATGGACAAAAGCAGGGTGAACTGCACGTCGTTGATGGACTCCTCGATGGAGACCGAACGGTCGTAGAGCAGATCCACCTTGACCGACGGCGGCAGGGTGGCCTCGATCTGGGGCAGCAGGGCCTTGATGGCGTCGACCACGGCGATGGTGTTGGTGCCGGCCGAGCGCTTGACCGCGATGACGATGCCCTGCTCCTGGTCGAAAAAGCAGGCGTTCTTGTCATTGATGGTCGAGTCGATGGCCTCCCCGACATCCTTGAGCCGGACGGGCTTCCCGTCACGGTAGGTGATAATCTGGCGGTTGTAGGCCGCAGCCTGATGCAACTGTCCCCTGGTCTTGATGGTGTAGAGTTTCTCCTCTCCGTAAAGCGACCCCGTGGGCAGCATGACCGTTTCGTCGGAAAAGGCCGAGGCCACCTCGTCGATGCCGATCTGCAAGGCGGCCAGCCTGTCCGGGTCGACCTGGACGCGCGGAGCGTAGGTCTGGTCGCCGTAGATGGAGACCTGGGCCACGCCGCTGATCATGGAGATGCGCTGCGTGAGGTAGGTCTTGGCATAGTCGGTGACCTTGTACAGCGGCAGAGAATCCGAGGACATGCGGATATAGAGCACGGGCATGTCCGCGGGGTTGACCTTCTGGAAGGTCGGGGGGCTGGGCATGGTGTTCGGCAGGCTGCCCTGGGCGGCGTTGATGTAGGTCAGGACGTCGGTGCCCGCGCCGTCGATGTTCCGGGAAAGATCGAACTGCAGGGTCAGGACGGTGGAACCCAGGGAATTGACGGAACTCATGGAATTGAGGCCGGAAATGGAGGAAAACTGCCGCTCCAGGGGAGTGGCCACGGCCGAGGCCATGGTTTCAGGGTCCGCGCCGGGCAGCGAGGCCGTGACCTGGATGGTCGGAAAATCTATGTTGGGCATTTCGCTGACCGGCAGGGACGTGTACGACACCACCCCCAGGAAGATGAGGGCGAACATGATCAGTGTCGTGGCCACCGGGCGTTTGATGAAAAGATCGGTCATCTCCGGTCACTCCGAGGCCTTGCGTGGTGTGTGCCGCACGGGTGCGCACCAGTCGTATGGGAAGAGGGACGCAACACTAGTTGGCCGCCTTGGCCGTGCCCGATGCGGCATCGGCCTTCGGCGTGGAGTCAGCGGTGCCGGACCGGTACTGCTCTTCGGTCACGATCTTGACCTTCGAGCCCGGGAAAAGCTTGAGCAGTGAGGAGGTGACGACCCTGTCTCCCGGATTGATCCCCTGCTGCACCACGGTCATGGGGCCGATGCGCCGCCCGATGGTCAACGACCTGATCTCCACGGTGTCGTCGGCCTTGATGACGAAGGCCTTGGTCCCGTCCTGGGTGGTCAGCAGGGCGTCCGAGGGGATCAGGATGGTGCCGGGGATCATGGTCAGCACCAGGGTCCCCTCGATGTACTGGCCGGGCCAGAGCTTCTTGTCCGCGTTGGCGCATTCGGCCTGGATGGTGATCATTCCCGTGGAGGTGTCCACGGTGTTGTCGATGACCGTCAGCTGGCATTGCGCCGCCACTTCGGTCCGGCCGGGAAAGCGGATATCGACGGGGAGCCGCCCCTTGGCCGCATAGGCCCGGATATCGGGCAGGGTTTTTTCGGCCACGGCCATCTGGACGTTGATGGGTTTGATCTGGGTGACCGTAAGAATGGTGTCCTTGTTGGCCTCGACGAGGTTCCCGGTCTTGACCTGCTGCAGGCTGCATACCCCGTCCACCGGGGAGTTGATGGAGCACCAGGAGAGGTTGATCTCGGCGTCGGCCAGGGCCGCCTCGTCCATCCGGACCTGTTCCGTGTCCTGCTGGTAGGCGGTGCGTTTTTGTTCATAGTCGTCCTGGCTGATGACCGCTTTTTGGACCAGGTCCTTGTACCGCAACCAATCCCGCCGGGATTGGTCGGCAGTGGCCCTGTCGCGCAGAAGCGTGGCCCGGGCCTCGTCCACCTTGGCCTGAAACGGGGCCGGATCAATGAGAATAAGCCGCTCTCCGGCGGCAACCTCCTGCCCTTCCTTGAAAAAGGTCTCCTTGATGTACCCCGTGACCTGGGCCCGGACCTTGACCGTGTTCAGGGCATAGACATGGCCGATGCCGTCCACGTTGAGCGGCGCGTCCACGGCCTGGGCCGTTATCGACGTCACCTCCACGGGAGGGGGAGCGGCCGCCTTTTCGGGCTTTTTCTCGCATCCGGAAGAAACGAAAAGAGAAACGACGATCCCGGCTGTAACAATGAAAGACGAAAAACGTCCGGCCCAGGTGCGATTGTTCATTGCGCTCCTCGATGCGTCGCGGACACGGCGCACAGGCAGATGTTACCTGATTTGCCCGGGAACCGTAATCTTTTTAGCCTCTCAGGGCAAGGCCGTTTCCTGAAACATGCCCTGAATCCGCCCCTGGGCAAAGAGAACGTTTCAGGCCGCCTCAACACTCTAAAGCCCTTCATGTATCACTCGCCGATATAGGGTCCTGTGAGCGACTTCCAATAGTTCCTGTCAATACGAAGCTCCAGCAGTGCGATGTTGACCGGCTTGCGCAACGTGCTGTCAAGGGGGAAGGCAAAGGCGTACACCGTCGGATCAAAGCTGACGGAGAGCACATCGACCTTTTTTGAGAATTTTTCGCGAACCGTATGCAGCAAGAGAGGCCTGTCGTCCACCACGGCGTCCACTTCCCTTTTGGCCAACGCGCTTAGGGCCGCGTCCAGTTCGTCGTAACTCTGATATTTGACGTGACGATGACGTAAATACGCGGCGGCGGCTCCGTTGGGCACGCAGGCCACAACAGCCGCGGGCAGGTCGTTTTGGTCATTGACCTTGCCGCCGATACGCCCCACGGTCAGGGTGGTGGTGATGCTGGCGGTGAAGATGGAGACCAGGACCACCGATGCGAACATCCAGGCCATGCCCAAGATGCGTCCGGAAACGCTCTTGGGCGCGGTGTCCCCGTATCCCACGGTGGTCATGGTCACGGCGGACCACCACATGCCGTCCACGAGCCCCCTGGCCCCCCTGCCGAACTGATCCGGATTGATCCGGCGCTCGATCCACCACACCACCAATCCGCTGCACATGAGCAGGACGCCCATGACCGCGACATAGGCCAAAAACTGGGTTGAAAGCAGTTCCTCGACCACATGGAAAAAGATGTTCCCAACCGGCTGTCTGGGCACCGCAATACCTAGTCCGCCGAGATAATAGACCTGGGAAAAATCCATATTGCGGAGGCTCTCCGGAGTGACCGGCAGGGAAGTCACGGCCACATCCACCTGTCCATCCTCCACGGCGGCGATCAGGTCTTTCTGGTCATATTCCCTGACGAGAAAGTCCATCTCGAGCTTCTCGGCCACATCCGTCCACAGATCGATGCTGATCCCCTGCCAGGCCCCCTGCTCGTCCTTGAAGGAAAAAGGCGGCGCGATCATGGCGCCGACGATGAGCGTCCGCTGCGCCGCAAGGCCGTCCGGCCGCCCTTTCTCCAGGGCGCAGGCGGGATACGCCGCCACCAGAACAACCCAGGTCATCATCGTGACGGCGAGAACTTTTCCCATACGGATCGGCTCCAGGTTGCGCATGATAAAAAAAGCGGCCTTCGGGGGCCGCACCGCCATGCCCTACTCCTGCATCTTCACGGTCACCCGGGACAGGTTCCACTTGCGCCTGGCATGGACCCGGCGCATCTGGCGGACCGTCCTGAACGTCTCGCCCCGCTTCTCCCTCAGGGCCGCCCTGGCCTCTTCGATCTGCATCTCCTCGGTGCCCTTGGGCTTGTATTTGACCTTGACGCCCTGGAAGGCGAGCATGATCTTGTTTTCCTGGAAGCGGCGGTCGATCTCGGCCATCATATCCGATTCCGTCGTGAATTTCTTCATGTAGTCGTCAATCCAGACATACAGGTCGAATTCCACGCCAAAACGGCCGAATTGGCGGATGTTCACCTCGGGCTTCGGATTTTTGAGCACGTTCTCATTGTCCTTGGCCACCGCCAGAAGCAGTTTGCGCACCTTGTTGATCTTCGCCCCCGGGGCCACGGCGATGGGGATGGTCAGGCGGGTGGTGGCGTCGTGATAGCTCAGGTTGACGATTTCGCCCTTCAGGAAACTCGAATTCGGAATGATGACCATGGTGTTGTCCAGGGTCCGCACGACGGTGTTGCGCACGGACACGCTTTCCACCCGCCCCAGGTTCTTGCCCTGCTGGATGATGTCCCCTTTCTTGATGGAACCGCCGAACATGATGATCATGCCGCTGACGAAATTGTTGACGATGTCCTTGAGGCCGAACCCGATCCCGACCGACAGGCCGCTGGCGATCCAGGCCAGGGCCTGCAGGGGGACGCCGAAAAGGTGCAGGCCAAGAAGCACGTATCCCACCCAGATCAGATAGGACGCGACGTTGTCGAGGGCGTGGGCGAGTCCCTGGTCCAGTTTCCTGCCGCGGATCGTGGCCAGGGCCGTCAGGCTGCGAACCCAGGAAAGCAGGATGCGGGCGGCGAAAAAACCGATGACCAGTCCCACGACGGCGGCCGGGGTGACAGTCGCCACGCCAATGTGCACGGAAAGGTCCATGACGTGATCCGCAAACCCCGGACCACCCATGTAGTGCAGCACCCAGGTGAAATAGAGGGCGTAAATCACGGTCTGGGCAAAGGGCAGAATCATGCCCAGGCCCTGTTTTCCCTGCCGGCGCTCGTAAAGGGACGTCAGACCCCGGGTGACCGTTCCGGCCAGCCTCTGGGTCAACAAAAGCATGAAAAAGGCCTGGGTCAGGATAAGGGCCTGCGGACCGAACCCGGCCAGGCAGAACGGGACCATCAGGGCCATGCCGTATCCGGTGACTGCCGCGAAGTCGCGCAATCCCCGCCCCCCGTGAACTATGCTTCGCAAACGGTACAAACGGACCGAGGCCGCAAGGCAGGCCAGGGCCCAGACAAGGTTCAGCAGGGAGGCGGGGGTGTTGACGGCCTGAAGTAGGGCACCAAGGGCGAACAGGACAAAAAAGACGCCAAGAGGTCGTTTCGAGAGCGGAATGATCCCGTCGCGGGACTGCCCGATCCCGCTGGAGGGATGCCTGGAAAGGACCAGCATGACCCCGAAGGCGGCCAGGGTCACCCAGCCCAGGGCGACGAACTGGTTGTTGGTGAACAGGGTGAGTTGGTTGGCCAGATACAAGGCCGCCCCGGCAAAAATCACCATCCACCCCAAACCCGGGACGCCGGCGAAGGGTCCGCCGCGTTGTCCGCCGGCCCCTTCCGGGGCGGCGGAGGCAACCGTCGCTGTCTCGGGGGGGTGTTCCCGGATCGAGGCCGCCAGCTCCGCATCCGCGTCACCTTGCGACAGGAGGGAGTTTTCGGAGACGTCCGGATGCCCTGCCGCCCCTCCCTCCCCGATCACGTCGGACACGGTTTCCGGCGAGGGTTCGGGACAGGCGTTCCTGACATGGCCCGTACCCTTGCGGCGGCGGATCATCACATTGCCCAGCAACACAAAAAAACAAAAAAAACCTGTGGCATAGAGAAAAAAAGGCTCCCACCTAACCCAGGTAATCAGCGGTCCGCAAAAGCGTGGAAAGCTTTCCCTCCATTCCGACAGGTCATCGAGCAGGGACTGCCAGCCATCCGCCGTGAGCAAATTGGCGGAGGGGGCGAAATAATACCGTTTGAGGCTGTCGACGAAACCGGCGGAAATGTCCTTGTGGGCGACGGCGATGTCGTTTCGCAGGGAGTCGGCCTGGGAAAGGGCCGCGTCCACCTCGACCTTGATTTCATTGAGATCTTTCTTGAAGGCCCGAAACCGGGCCACAGGCGCATCAAGGGTGTCGCTGGTGTCGGCCGCATAGTCCAATGTCAGGCCCTTTTTGCGAATGGCCCTGATGGAGGCGTAATCCTTTTTGGCCTGGGCCAGCTTAGCCTGGCGGTCATCCAGCGGGGCGCGTTTGAGTTCCACAAACCGCTCAAGCTCCCGAAGCTGGATTAAAATACTGCGAAAGGCCCAGGGGGTTTCTCCGGCCACGCCGCGCAACAGGACAAGCTGGTCCAGTCGGTTGTCGGCCTTGGCCAGGGCATCGCCCAGATCGTTTTTCATGTCCGGCAGCATCCGTCGCAACGCCTCGCTCTGCCGGATGCGCAGGTCCAGATCCTTCTCGATGCCGGAAAGGATGGTCCGCCAGGTCTTGGCCTCGGCAGTCCGCTCGACGTCCGAAATCCGCTCAGGGGCCGGCGAAAAGGATTCCCCGGCCTTGGCCATGACTTCCGCGGCACTGCCCGAGGCGTGTTGGTCGCACCGGGCCTGGCCCGGCCACCACAGCGGCATCCCCAGCAACATCAGCGCAACGGCCACCATCCCGGGCGCACGCATGCTCCACCCCGCGAGCTGAGGTTAGTAAAGATACCGTGGCCGGCTTCCAGCTTCCGCACATCGAAGCATGGATGTCACAGTCCGGCATTATCGGGTCATGTATCCGTTCGGCCCGTCCCAGGCAAGCGGGAGTGGTTGGATCAAAAGGGGAAAAGTTCATGCCTGTCCGCACGGTTTCCATGACGTTTCCAGGCATGTCTCCCTTGACTGGCGGCGATCAATGGTTGAAATTTCAAAAGAATGGCCTTCGACATCCAAGGACATGGTGCAGAGGTTTTTCCCGATAAGCCCGGCACCGCCGGGGAAGCGGACTCCGCCGGAATCGGTCCATGTTCCGACCCACACATTTTTACCTGAAAGGTCGGCTTTATGAAGACATCGCGCCTTCTGCTTCTTTTCGTGTTTCTGGTCGTGACCGTGTCCGCAAGCCACGCCCAGGACATCGCCTGGGACCTCGATCTCGGCCCGGATGCGACCTTCTTCCCCTCGCTGGCCGTGTCCCTGGCCACCTTGCGCCTGGACACCGGCGCCGACCCCAGGGAACTGGGGGACCCCAACGGCCTGCTCGGCGTGGTCGTCACGGCCCCGCGCGACGGGGCCAAGGCCGACGTGGAGATATCCGCAACCACCCTCATCGCGCCAAGCCGTATCACCGTGACCCTTCCCAAAAAGGGCGTCCGTTACTTCGTCTACCCCTATCTCAAATACGATCCCGAGCGCATGGTACTCATCCGCCAGCCCTTCGCCGAGACGGTCACGGCCAGACTGGCGGTGGACGGGACGTCCCGGGGCGAGAAATCCGGCCGCATCACCGTGCGCTCCATCAACGACTGCGTCTACGGATACGAGGAGGACGGCGGCTGGAACGACACCTCCTGGCTGTTCGCGGCCTACGTCAATGAAAACCATCCGGCCGTGGAGACCATCCTCAAGGAGGCCCTGGCCACGGGCAAGGTCGATTCCTTCGCCGGCTACCAGGGCGACGCCGACGATGTGAGAGACGAGATCGAGGCCGTGTGGACGGCCCTGGCCCGACGCAAGATCCGCTATTCCAGCATCAGCGATTCCTCGGCCGAATCGGCCCCCATCTGGAGCCAGCATGTGCGGCTTCTGGGCGAGGCCCTGTCCGCCAGACAGGCCAACTGCGTGGAAGGCGCCTGCCTTTTTGCCTCCATCTTCAGGAAATTGGGCCTGGACGCCTCCCTGGTGATGGTGCCGGGGCACATGTTCGTGGGCGTGGACCTGGACGATGACGGCGAGGAGACCCTATATCTGGAGACCACCATGCTCGGCGACAAGTCCTCGTCATTCGATGATGCCGCCGACGAGGGGGACGAACAGTATCAGAAATACGAGGCCAGGCTTAAGGACGACCCGCGCATCCGCTGGCGGGACAAACGCCCCCGCAAAAAGCGCGGCAAGGGCGATGACGACGACCTGGGAATCATCGACATCCGGGTGGCCCGGGAATTGGGCATCCTGCCCATCCGCGAGCCGGGGGCGGACAAGGCGCGGTTCGGCAAGTAGGCGCCGCCGGCATCGGCCCCCCTGACAACGTGCTGTCGACCAACGAACACCACGAAGTGGGACCCGCGCGGGAACCAGGGCACAGGCAGCAATAAAAAAGGGGATATGGCACTATACCGTATCCCCTTGAAATTCTTCTGGTACCGGGAGAGGGACTCGAACCCTCAAGGCCTTGCGACCGCCGGATTTTGAGTCCGGTGCGTCTACCAATTCCGCCATCCCGGCAGGCAGGAGAAAAGTCTCTATGCGCAGGCCTTCCTCCTGTCAAGAACCAGGACGAAACGCCGCTTGCCCTCCGAGGGGGGAACTGCTACTCCCGCCCGGTCCCGCCATCGGCGGCGGGGAAAGGAGCGTCCATGGTCCCGGTCGGTTCCCTGACCAACGCCGCGGCCATCATTGTCGGCGGCATGGCCGGCCTTCTGCTTCATGGCAGGTTTCCGGAGCGGGTCCGGACCATCGTCTTCCAGGCCCTGGGACTGTGCGTGGCCGTCATCGGCCTGCAGATGGCCCTCAAAATGTCCGAACCCCTGCTGGTCATCTTCAGCCTCATCCTAGGCGGCGTGGCTGGCGAGCTTTTTGACATCGAAACCCGCCTGGAACGGCTGGGGGACCGGGTCAAGGCCCTGGCCCGCTCCAAGAACACCCTGTTCACCGAGGGGTTCGTCACCGCATCCCTGATCTACTGCGTGGGCTCCATGGCCATCCTCGGCTCCTTCGACGAGGGTCTGCGCGGCGATCCCACCATCCTTCTGACCAAGGCCATGCTCGACGGCTTCGCATCCGTGGCCCTGGCCTCCACCTACGGAGCGGGGGTCCTGTTCTCCAGCGTGCCCGTCTTCTGCTATCAGTTCGGCCTGACGCTTCTGGCCGGCGCCTTCCAGGGATTTTTCACCGAAACGCTCATGGCCCAGATCACGGCCGTGGGCGGAATGCTCATCCTGGGCATCGGCATCAACCTTTTCGGCCTGGTCAAGATCAGGATTTCCAACCTGCTGCCCTCGCTGGCCGCCGCCGTGATCCTGAGCCTCATTTTTCTCTGATTTCCCTCCCGACAGGGCGGGTTTTCTTTACGCCGCCTTCCAAATCCGGTATAATTCTTGTCCATGCATGAGCTTTCCATCGCCCAGAACCTCCTGGCCATCATCCAGGAGGAGATGCACAAGCACGGGACGCCGCGGCTCATTTCGGTCAAGGTCAGGCACGGCCGGCTCTCAGCCATCGTGCCCGAGGCCCTGGAGATGGCCTTCGAGGCCCTGACCATCGATTCCCCTCTGGCCGGGGCAAGGCTGGACACCGAGGAAGTCCCGCTGGTTCTGGCCTGTCGGGCCTGCGGCAAGCACTTTTCCCCCGAGTCCACGGACTACGTGTTCGCGCCATGTCCGCATTGCGGCGAGGAAATCGGGCATACCGTGGTGTCCGGAAAGGAACTCTACATCGAATATCTTGAACTCGACGAAGCCCAAGGAACGTGAAACCATGCAAATCCCCGTCGTCCGCAACATCCTCGAGGCCAACGCCCGCGTCTCCGATGATCTGAAGGCCCTTTTCGCCGAAAAAGGCATTCTTGCGCTCAACATCATGAGTTCCCCCGGAGCCGGCAAGACCACCCTTCTGGAACGCACCCTGACCGATCTCAAATCCGAGTTCTCCATGGCCGTCATCGAGGGCGACCTGCAGACCGATAACGACGCCCAACGCGTGGCCGCCACCGGGGCCCAGGCCGTGCAGATCAACACCGAGGGCGGCTGCCACCTGACCAGTGCCCAGGTCCTGGCCGCGGTCAAGGAACTGTCCATCGACGGCCTGGACATCCTGTTCATCGAGAATGTGGGCAACCTGGTGTGTCCGGCGGAATTCGACGTGGGCGAGGACCACAAGATCACCCTGCTTTCGGTCACCGAGGGAGACGACAAACCGGAGAAATATCCGTTGATGTTCAACATCTCCTCGGCGCTTGTGCTCAACAAGGTCGACCTGCTCCCTTATGTGGAGTTCAACCTGGAGCGGGCCGGCGCTTTCGCCAAAAAACTCAACAACGCGCTCAAGGTGTTTCCGGTCTCCTGCCGCACCGGCGAGGGGCTTTCGGCCTGGTACGATTGGCTGCGCGCGGCCAGGGCGGCAAAAAAGAGGTAGCCGCGCAGGGTGTGGCTCGCTCCCGCTTTCGCCGTCAGGCGGTCACCGGATCGCCATGACAGGAAGCGATGATTCGAGTAGGTGTTTGTGATCGACAACCACGCACCCAGGAGGCGAACCCACCATGAGTGAAAAAACAGTCCTGTATGAAAACGAAGGCACGACCCTGACCTACGACGCCGGGGTGCTCCTACAGCGCATCGCCGCCGGTCTGTGCCAGGGGAAAATCGAACTCGAGGGCAACGAATCACAGACCATGAGTGTACCGCTGGCCAATGATGTGGCCATGGAGATCAAGATCAAGGACAAGGCCAAAAACGGCGGGATCAAGCGGGTCCTGGAGATCGAAATGAAATGGCTTCTGGACTCTCCGCAATAGTACCGGCATCCGATCAGGCCGTCTCGTCTCCGGACGAGGCGGCCTTTTTTTTATCTTTCGGAACGAGGGTCTCCCTCGGCAGACGGACATGAAAGGAGCTGCCCTTTCCCAGCGTGGACTCCACCCATATCCGGCCGCCGTAATGCTGGACGATGTTGCGGCAGATGGCCAGACCGAGTCCGGTGCCCTTGGGCTTGTTTTCCAGGATATCTCCCTGGGTCGATTGCCGGAATTTCCGGAAAATCGTTTCCCTGTCCGCCTCGGATACTCCGACCCCTTCATCGCTGACAGTCAGACGCAGGCCGTCGTCATCCGGGGTGGCCATGACCCGGACCAGCCCCTCTTCCGTAAACTTGGCCGCGTTGGAGAGCAGGTTGATCAGGACCTGAAGCATGCGATCCGGGTCCACAAACAGATCGGGCAGTCCGTCGGGCACATCCAGGGACAGGCAGATGCCCGGCTTTTCGTCGAACAGGGCCCGCACCGCGCCCACGGCGCGCACGATCAGATCGGACACGGACAACCGCGCATCGCGCCATTCCATCCTTCCGGACTCGATCTTGGACAGATCCAGAAAATCGTTGAGCAGCATGGTCAGTCGGTCGCTTTCGGTGATGATGATGCGCAGATTCTCGTCGACGCGCCTGTATTTTCCGGACAGCCCCTGCCCCATTCCGGTCATCCGCGACAGGTCCTTGAGAATGAGTTTGGCAAACCCCCTGATGGAGGTCAGGGGGGTTCGCAGTTCGTGCGACACGGAGGACAGGAAGGCGGATTTCAGCCGGTCCAGTTCCAACAGACGCCGGTTGGCCTCTTCCAACTCATGGGCCTTCTCGGCCAATGCGCCGGTCCGTTCGGCCACCAGCCGCTCCAATGTCCGATTGAACTCGGCCAGGGCCTCCTCGGCCCGCTTGCGGTCGGTCAGGTCGATCATGGACACGATGCACGAATCCGTGCCCTTGATCATGGCCACGGTCAAGGACACAAAGAGAATCTCTCCGTCGCGGCCGATGAACCGGCAATCGATGGCCCCCGGGAACTGTCCGTCCTCGGCGGCCCGCCGGCGGAAAAAATCCTCTATGGCTTGGGCGTCGAAGTCCAGGGTGAACTCCTTCCAGCTCTTGCGATGCTCCACATCGCCCCGCGGATAGCCGGACAGACGTTCAAATTCGGCATTGACCAGCTCAATGAGCGATGTCTCGGTATTGACCACGAGCATGGCCGTGGCCGTGTTCAAAAACAGCGACCGGTACTTGCTCTCGGAAATCTCCAGGGCCTCCTGGGTTTTTTCCAGACGATCGAGCATGTCGTTGATACTGTCGGAGAGTCTGGCCAGTTCGTCCCGGCCTGAAAGGGCCACCCGCTTGCCCGTCTCGTAGCGTGTTCCGATCGTGCCGGATTGGCGTTCGATGAGCCCCACCCGGGAGATCACCCGGCGTTCCAAAAAAAGAAGCACGACTATGGCGAATCCCAGGCCGGCCAGAAAGATCGTGGTGAGATTGTACCGCATCATGTCCATGCCCCGGCGGTAGATGTCGCGAGGCATGACCACGGACACGACCAGCGCCGGCTGTTCGAAGATATCGCGGACGAGGGCGTAGCCGGTAAGGATGGATTCGTCCTGCGGCACCAGGATCACCCCGTCCGCGGAATCCTTCCTCATGACCGGGGCCGGAAAGGCCACGGCATCCAGTGGGCGGATGGAGAGATCGAGCCGGGTGACGTCCCCAAGCCTGGCCGTTTCCATTTCACCCAAAAGCGCGCCCATAAGCAGGACCCCGCGCGGGCTGCCTGAGGAATCGCTTTTGACGATGGGATGCATGGCCGCCAGGAGCGGCCCTTGGGGGAGCAACAGCACCCCATCCCGGGGCGTCCGGTCCGTGGGATCGAAAAGATGGGCCACGCCGGCGCGGAAAATGTCCAGGATGGCTTGCGGAATCTCGCCAGGAGCCTCGCCGTGGGGTTCAAGGAAGCGCCCCCAGACCAGCCGTCCGTCGGACGCGAAGAACGCTATCACGTTGAGGCCCTGATTGCGGAAGGTTTCCGTGGTCAAGTTGGACGTGACGAAAGATTCGCCGGGATCGTTCACGAATTCGTAGGCGTCGTCCCAATTGGCCCAGTCGATGGCCAAGAGCGTCAGTTGGGAGAGACGGGAACGCAGGGCGTTGACGCCGCGCTCCACATTCTGGCGGGCGATGTCCTCCTCAAGGGTTTTGAAACGGTCGAGGATGATATATCGCGAAGCGGCATAGAGTCCCACGAGCAGGACGGCCAGGGTGAGGCCGATAAGCAGAATGGTCGCCCTTCGCAAGCCCATGGAAACCTTCCGAAAGCTGATTCGGTGAGACGATACGGGAGGTCTTTTCGGCGCCGGGCCGGGAAGTCTTCTCCCAGGCGGATAGTATCTAGGCCGGAGGGTCCAGGAAGTCAAACCGGTCACAAGACTTTTTCATCATCCACCTTCCCTCCCCGTCCGTCCTGCCCCAGTTCCTTCAGCTCACGGCGGCGGCGTTCGAATTCACTCAAGAGACAGCCGCAATAGTCCTGGCGGTAGATGCCGAAGGACTTGGAGAGTTCGATGCCCTGTTTCCAGGTGGGACGGAAATCGCGGTAGAGGAAGGCGGTTTTGGACGCCCCGGCGATATCGTGGCCGAGATCCCGGATAAGGTCGTGTTTCTGTTGTCGGCTGTAGAGCAACGTCGAGGTGAAAAGCGGAAAGCCGCCGCGTCTGGCGACCTTGAAGGTTCGTTCCAGGCGCAGGCGGTAGCAGTGGAAACACCGGTTCTGTTCGCGGAAGGCGGTTTCGCGCAGGTAGAGGGCGGGGTCGTATTCGCGGTCGAGAAAGATGACGGGGAAGTCCAGGCGCGCGGCCACCTGGACCAGGCCCTCGCGGCGGCGCAGGTATTCCGAGGCGGGGTGGATGTTGGGGTTGTAGAAAAGGCCGGTGACCTCGAAGCCTTCATCCCGGAGCCCCTGGACCACGGTGATGGAACAGGGGCCGCAACAGATGTGGACGAGGACCCGGTTGCCGGACGTGTCGCGAGCCGTGTTCATTCGGTGAGAATGGCGATTTTTTTGTTGAACTCGGTTTCGAAGCTGGAAAGCCGGTCGCGTTTCTGGTTGAGCAGGTAGATCGCCAGCTCGGTGGTGACCTTGCAGGGCACGACCTCGGGCGAGCTGTTTTTGCGCAGCACCCGGTAGAGTTCCTTGAGGGCGGCCATGGCCTGCCATTCGAGGTTGCGCCGGGTTCCGGCCCCCTTGCAGCAGGGGCAGGGCTCGGTGGTGATGGACACGGCAGAGGAGCCGATGCGCTGGCGGACCATTTCCAGGAGTCCGAAGCGGGACATCTTGCCCACGTCGGTGCGGGCCCTGTCGAATTTCAGTTCGCCGCGCAGGGCCTTTTCGACCTCGGCCACGTGTTTGCGGTCCTTCATCTCGATGAAGTCGATGACGATCTGCCCGCCGATGTCTCGCAGACGCAACTGGCGGGCGATCTCCTCGGCGGCCTCGACGTTGGTTTTGAGGGCCATCTCGCGGAAATTGCTCTCGCCGCCGATCTTGCCGGAATTGATGTCCACGGCGGTCAGGGCCTCGCCCTGGTCGAAGACCAGACGGCCGCCGCTGGGGAGGGTGACCTCGCGGGAATAGAGTTGCTCGATGTAGCGGCGCAGGTTGAAGCGGTCCCACAGGGCCAGGTCCATGTCCGAGTGCTGCCTGACGATGCCGGGGCGGCGGGGAAAGACCAGGGCGGCCATCTCGGCCACCGTTTTGGCGGTTTCGGGTTCGTCCACCCAGACCTCGGCCACGTCGTCGGTGAGGTAGTCGCGCACGGCCCGGGCCGAAAGGTCGAGTTCCTGGTAGACGAGGCTGGGTGTGGGGGCCTGGGTGCCCCGCTGCCGGACCTCCTTCCACAGCCGTTTGAGGAAGGACAGGTCGCGCTCCAAGGCGCTTTTGGACTGGCCCAAGGCCGCAGTGCGCACGATGATGCCCAGGCCCTCGTCGAGCTTGAGCCCGGCGATGGCCTCCTTGAGGCGCCTACGTTCCTCCTCGTCCTCGATCTTGCGGGACACGCCGCGCTGTTCCCGGCCCGGAGTGAGCACGAAGAAACGGCCCGGCAGGGACAGATAGGTGGTCATGAACGCGCCCTTGGAGCCGGTAGGCTCCTTGACCACCTGCACCAGGACCTCCTGGTTCTTCTTCATGGCCTTTTGGATGGGCGGATACTTGGCCTTGCGCTCGGGTCCCTGGACGATGAGGTAGTATTCGGGATGGACCTCGTCGATCTGCAAAAATCCGTTGCGCTCGGCCCCGTAGTTGATGAAGGCGGCCTGCAGGGCGGGATCGATGTTGTGGATTTTCCCCTTGTAGATGTTGCCCCGGGTTTTGACCTGGTGCACCATCTCCACGTAGTACTCGATCAGGACGCCGTCCTCGGCCACGGCCACCTCGACCTGTTCGCCGGGCAGCACGCTGATGAACATCTTTTTCTTGCGCTTGGTGCTCTTGGACATGAAGTTTCTCCCGGCCGCCGCCGCTTGGTATCGGAACCCCCCCGGGGATCATCGCCGGCCCGGCAAACCCAGGGAGAGACGAATCGTCCTCCCGAAAGGGGAAAAAGGGCATGGCGGAAACCCGGCCGATCCCCGCCTGATGCGGGAGTGTCCCGAAACAGCGCGGCAGGCGGCCAAAAAAGTCTTTGGATGAAGACGGCGTCAGCCGAGGTAGAACACATCGTCAAGCGCCGCCTTGGCCTGAATTTTCCTCTCGCGGACCAACGTCTCGACGGCCCGCCGGATGTCGCCCTCGGCCAGACCGAGGGCGGCGGAAAGCTGTGCTATGGTCTGGGGCCTGTGCCCCAGGGATGCGGCCACCCGGGAAACGATCCCTTCCGAGGCGTCGCGACGGCCGGCGCACTCGACCGTACGGCCGCACAGGGCGGCCGGGCCGTGCCCGTCCGTGGTTTCGGTCACAACCGCGCCCAATAATTCCCGAAACCGGGCCAGGGTCGCGGACGAGGCCGGGCGGGCCCGGGGCCAAGCCCCGGGCCGGGTCATGGTCACCACATCCACCCGGTCGGGCCTTAAATTCCGGCAATACTCCCGCAACCGGGCGAGATTGTCCTCGGAATCGTTGATCCCGTCGAGCACAAGGATCTCCAAAAACACCCGTCCGAAGAATTCCGACCTGAAATCCAGAAGTCCCCGCCGGATGGCCTCCAGGGACACGTTCCGATGCGGTCGGTTGATGACGGCGAACTCCTCGGGCACCAGGGTATCCATGGACGGCAGGACCATGTCGGCTCCGGCCAGGCGTTTGCGGACGGCGGGATCGGACAGGAGGCTCGAATTGGTCAGCACGGCCACGGGAACACCGGGAAGGATATCCCGACAGCCGTCGATGATCCGGTCCATGTCCGTGTTGAGGCATGGCTCACCCAGTCCGCCCAGGGTGACCGCATCCAGGGCGGATGGGCCGGAGGCGGCGAAAGCAGAAAGCTCCCCGAGCAGGCGCTCGGCCGGAACATAGGGCTTTTGCGCCGTGGTCAGGGCGTCTGTGGGTCCCACCTCGCAATAGAGGCAGTCGAAGGAGCATATCCTCGCGCCCAGAAGGTCGAGCCCCAGGGACAGGCCGAGGCGGCCGGATCGCACCGGGCCGAAAACATACGTGGAAATGTCTCTCGTTCTCCCGCTTTTTCGTTGTCCGCGTCGCGCGCATCTTGACACGGCGGGGCGCTTGAGGACAACTGTTTCTTTTGAGGAATTTCAGGAGGAACGGATGCTGGAATCGGGAGATTTGATCCTGCTTGTGAGCCCCAAAGGCAGGCACTACCTTCGCAAATACGACCCCCAGGCCAAGCTGCACACCCAGGAGGGGGTCCTTGATCTGGCCCAGGTCCGGGACGCCGGGTACGGCGGGGTGATCGCCACGCACCTTGGGCATCCGTTCCGCATCCTGCGGCCCTCGACCTACGAGCTCATCAAGGGGGTCAAGCGATCCACCCAGATCATGTACCCCAAAGAAATCGGCTACACGCTCTTAAAGCTCGGCATCGGTCCGGGAACGCGGGTGGTCGAGGCCGGGAGCGGCTCGGGCGGCATGACCCTGGCCATGGCCTACCACGTGGGCGACACGGGCCGGGTGTACACCTTCGAGCGGCGTCAGGAATTCTACGAGCTCGCGGGCAAGAACCTGGAGGCCGCCGGCCTTTCCCACCGGGTCAGCCGCTTCAACCACGACATAAGCCAGGGCTTCGCGCCGCCGGACGTGACGCCCGGCGATCCCGTAAGCGACCCCTCCGGGGCCGACGCCCTGTTTCTGGATGTGCGCACGCCCTGGGACTACCTGTCCCAGGCGGCCGAGGTGGTCTGCCCGGGCGCGCCGGTGGGGTTTTTATTGCCCACCACGAACCAGATCTCCGACCTGTTGCGGGGCCTTGAAAACGCGCCGTTCGCGGACGTGGAGGTGTTGGAGATCCTGGTGCGGCGCTACAAGCCCGTGGCCGACCGCTTGCGGCCCGAGGACCGCATGGTGGCCCACACCGGCTTTCTGGTCTTCGCCCGCCACGCCGGAACGCCCCTGCCCGCCCCTACGGCCGGACCCGATCCGGCATCCGTGTGATGATTTCCTTGCTTTTTTTCGGGGAGGGGGTTATCTGACGCCGTTTTTAAGCTAGAATCCAAAAAACCCCTTTGTTTTTCACAGGAGCAGCCGATGACCCGCAAGGACCGCACCGAGGGCATTTACAGCCGTCGCGAGGTGCTCGACGAATCCGAACGCCGTCAGTACTACCAGATACAGATCAAGGATCTTCTGACCTACGCCTACCGCTATTCCGAGGACGTCAAGAAACGTTTCGACCGGGCCCAGTTCCAGGTCGCCAAGTTCAAGACCCTCTCGGATCTCAAGCATATCCCGATTCTCAAGAAGAAGGAGCTCATCTTCCTGCAGTCCATGGGGCCGCGCCTGGGCGGCCTTCTGACCAAGGACATGGGCGAGTTGCGGCGCATCTTCCTGTCTCCCGGCCCCATCTTCGACCCCGAGGACCGCGAGGACGACTACTGGGGATGGACGGAAGGATTCTACGCCTCGGGATTCCGCTCCGGCGACCTGGTACAGGTGACCTTCAACTACCACCTGACCCCGGCCGGACTGATGTTCGAGGAACCCCTGCGCAACCTGGGTTGCGCCGTGGTCCCGGCCGGCCCCGGCAACTCCACCACCCAGCTCGAAATCATGCAGAAGCTGAGGGTCACAGGCTACGTGGGCACGCCCTCCTACCTTATGCACCTGGCCCAGAAGGGCGAGGAATCGGGCATCAACCTGCGCAAGGACCTGTATCTCGAAGTGGCCTTCGTCACCGGCGAGAAATTTTCGGAAAAGATGCGGGCCAGCCTGGAGAAAAAATTCGACCTGATCATGCGCCAGGGCTACGGCACGGCCGACGTGGGCTGCGTGGGCTACGAATGCTTCCACAAGACGGGGCTGCACATCGCCAACCGGGCCTACGTGGAGATCTGCCACCCGGACACCGGCATTCCGCTCAAGGACGGCGAGGTGGGCGAGATCGTGGTCACCGCCTTCAACAAGACCTATCCGCTCATCCGGCTGGCCACGGGCGATCTGTCCTACATCGAGCGCGCCCCCTGCCCCTGCGGCCGGACCTCCCCGCGCCTGGGCAACATCGTGGGCCGGGTGGACACCACGGCCCGCATCAAGGGCATGTTCGTCTACCCCCACCAGGTGGAACAGGTCATCACCCGCTTCGAGGAGATCAAACGCTGGCAGATCGAGGTCACCAACCCCGGCGGCATCGACGAGATGAACCTGATCATCGAGGCCAGCAACTTCAAGCGCGAGGAAGACCTGCTGCACAGGTTCCGGGAAAAGATCAAACTGCGCCCGACCCTGACCGTGCTCGTGCCCGGTACCCTGCCCCCGCAGATCCGGCCCATCGAGGACAAACGCAAGTGGGACTAGGCCGCCGGCCGCGATCCCCGATCCTTCTGGGGCTTGTTTTGGCCATACTGGCGGCCCTTTGCGGATGCGCGGGCAGGACGACCTCCCGCGCCTCCGCCCCTGCCGGGCCTTCGGCCCCAAACAACGATTTCGGGCACAGCGCGGCCACGGTTTCCCTGGGAACGATTCTGGACGCCGCCGGCAAGCCCCTGCCCCGCCCCGCCCTGGGAGACGTCGCCGCGCGCGCCGAGTACATCCTGATCGGCGAGACGCACGCCGCCCCCTGCGACCACGAGGCCCAGGCCGCCATCCTGAAGGCGCTTCTGGACGCGGGGCTGCGACCGGCCGTCGGGCTGGAGATGGTCGACGTCACCCGCCAGGACATCCTTGATGCCTTTGCCCGGGGCCAGCTGGCCCCAGCCGACCTGCCCCGCGCGCTTGAATGGGAGAAGAACTGGGGATTCGACTTTTCCATGTACGCCCCGGTTTTCGAGTCCGCGGCCGCATATCGTCTCCCGGTTTTCGCCCTGAACCTGCCTTCCGCCCTGGCCCGCAAGGTCGGGGCAAAAGGACTCGCGGCCCTGACCCCGGCCGAAAGCGCCCTTGTGCCCGGCCGGATCATCCCCCCCGGCGAGAAGGCCCGCATCCGCCTGGACGCGTTTTTTCAAAGCCACGAGGCCATGACCGCCCCGAAACGGAAGCCCGGAGCAACCGCCCCGCCCCCGTCCGGACCCGACTCCCCGAGGCTGGCCGCCTTCGTGGCCGTCCAATCCCTGTGGGACACGCAGATGGCCTACAAGGCCGTGGCGGCGCGGGCCGCAAGCGGCCGGCCGGTGTTCATCCTGGCCGGGTCCTGGCATGTGGAATACGGCGACGGCATCGCCGCGCGCATCCGACTCCTGGACCCCGAGGCCCGTTTCCTGACCATCATGCCCTGGCGCGGCGGCAAAATCCCCGAATCCGGCCAGGCCGACCTCTATTTCTTCTGTCCCCAGTCCTTCCGCAGCCGCCTGGGCTTTTCCCTGGAAACGAACGAGCCCAAGCCCGACGGACCGCTCACGGTCCTGGTCACCGCCGTGGATCCGGGCTCGCGCGCCGAACGGGCCGGACTTCTGGCCGGAGACGCCGTGGTCCTCGTGGCCGGCGCTCCTGTGACCTCCCTGATGGATCTGCACCTGGCGGCCATGGAGGCCGGCAAGGCCAAAAAAACCCTGGCGTTGACCGTGCGCCGCGGCGGGGAATTGCTGGACATCGCCGTGGACCTGCCGGGGCGCGCTCGATGAATGGGAACCAATCCGGACCCCGCCGGACGCCGACAGGCCTCGATCTCGCGCACACTGCGGCCAGGGGACGCCGTTTCCCCGGATGACAGGATATGCCTGAACTTCCCGAGGTGGAGACCATCGCCCGGGGACTGGCCCCGGGGCTTACGGGCCGGACCATCGCCGATGTCCGGTTTTTGTGCCCCACGGTGCTGGCGGACTGCCCGTCCGGCGAGGCCTTCCGCACCGAGGCCGTCGGCCGGCGCATCGCCGCCGTGCGCCGCCGGGCCAAGCTCCTGCTGCTCGATCTCGACCCGGCCCCCGGCCGTCCCCGCCCGGCCCATCTGGCCGTGCACCTGAAAATGACCGGCCGGCTGTGGATCGGCCGGACCGGCGACGAACCGCCCCGGCACGTCCGTCTGGTCCTGCCCCTTGACGACGGTTCGGCCCTCTTCTTCCAGGACCAGCGCCGTTTCGGCTCCTGCCGGCTGCTGCCCGACCTGTCGGCCTGGGATTTCTACGCCTCCCTCGGCCCCGAACCCCTGGACCTGGCCTTCGCGGCCTTCGACGCCGGCCTGGGCCGGCGGTCCGCGCGTATCAAGGCCCTGCTCCTGGACCAAAGCGTCATCGCCGGCATCGGCAACATCTACGCCGACGAATCCCTGTTCGCGGCCGGCATCCGGCCCGACGCCAAGGCCTGCGACATCCCTCCCGCCAAGCGGAAAAAACTCCTGGCCGCCCTGCAAAAAATTCTGGCCCGGGCCATCGACGTCGGCGGCAGCACCATCCGCGACTACCGCACCCCGGAAGGCCTGGAAGGCGGCTTCCAGAACGATTTCAAGGTCTACGGCCGGGGCGGCGAACCCTGTCCCCGGTGCCGGACGCCACTGTCCGTGACCAGGGTGGCCGGGCGGACCTCCACGTTCTGCCCCCGCTGCCAGGGGTGACTTGCAGGCCCCGGGGCGCTACCATGCGCATCGGGCCGGGCCGCGTCCCGCAGTCATTCCCATGAACGAACACGCCAAAAAAATCGCCAAGGACGTCTCCATCGTCAGCGGGGCCACCCTGGTCAGCCGCATCCTGGGCTTTTTCCGGGACGTGATCCTGGCATCGGTCCTGGGCGCCGGCATCTACGCCGACGCCTTCTACGTGGCCTTCCGCCTGCCCAACCTGCTGAGAAGGCTTTTCGCCGAAGGCTCCATGACCATGGCCTTCGTGCCGGTTTTTTCCCGCCTGCGCGAGACCGAGGGCGACGCGGCCGCCTTCGCCATGGCCCGCTCGGCCATGGTCTGGCTGCTGGCCATTTTATCGGTTCTGACCGTGGTCGCCATTTTTTTCGCCGAGCCCCTGACGAGGCTTATCGCGCCGGGATTTACGGCCAAGCCCGAACTGTTCGCCCTGACCGTGGACATGGTGCGTATCGTCTTTCCCTACATCATCCAGATCTCGGCCGTGGCCCTGTGCATGGGCGTGCTCAACTCCATGGGCCATTTCCTGGCCCCGGCCCTGGCCACCTCGGAACTCAACACGGCCATCATCCTGGGGGCCGCGGTGGCCTGGCTCTTCGGGCTGGACCCGGCCTACACCCTGGCCTGGTCCGTCCTCGTGGGCGGATTCGGGCAATGGTCCATGCAGCAGCCGTGGCTGCGCAAGTTCGGGATGCGCTGGCGCGGACCGTTTCGCCTGAAGGACCCGAGCGTCGTCAAGATGGCCAAGCTCATGCTCCCCACGGCCTTCGGCGCGGCGGTCTACCAGATCAACATCCTGCTCGGGACCTTTCTGGCCTCGTTTCTTCCCGTGGGCAGCGTCTCCTCCCTGTATTACGCGGACAGGCTGGTGCAGTTCCCCCTGGGCGTCTTCGGGGTGGCCATCGGCACCGTGGCCCTGCCGAGCCTGGCCAAACTGGTCGCCGCCGACCGGATGGAGGAATTCGTCGGCACGTTTCGGGCGTCCATGCGCCTGACGCTTTTCATCAGCCTGCCGTCCACGGCCGGCCTGATCGCCCTGGCCTTTCCCATGGTCACGGTGCTCTTCGGCCGGGGGGCCTTTTCCCAGGAAGCGGCCCGGGCCACGTCCGCGGCCCTTGTGGCCTACAGCGTCGGGCTTCCGGCCTTCGCCTGCGTGCGACCGCTTTTCTCCGCCTTCTACGCCCTCTCCGACACCAAAACGCCCGCCTGGACCGCAGCCGTCTGCCTCGTGGCCTACGCCGCCACGGGATACGCGCTCATGGGCCCCATGGGCCACGTGGGCCTGGCCCTGGCCACCTCCGTGTCCTCATGGCTCAATGTGATCATCCTCGGGGTCGTGCTTCGTCGGAAGCTCGGTCCCTGGATGCCCCTGGACAAGACCCTGGTCGTCGGCTCCGCCTTGAGCCTGGGGATCGGCCTTGCGGCCTACGCCCTCTCCGGCCATCCCGTGGCGTCCCTGATCGCCATCGCCCCCCTGGCCGCGGCCTACATGGCCGTCTCGGCCCTTCTGGGCGTGGAGGAGGCCCGGATGCTGGCCGGGTTCGCCGCCCGGCTCGTGTCGCGACGCTTCCGGACAAAATCATCATAAAAGGACCTTCACATGCCCGTTTTCGAACTCGCCATCGCCTTCCTGACCCTGGCCGGGCTGGAAATCGTTCTTGGCATCGACAACATCGTCTTCATCGCCATCATCACCAACAACCTGCCCGGGGACGTCCAGTCCAGGGCCCGAAAGATCGGCCTGCTTCTGGCCATGGGCACGCGCATCGCGCTTCTGTTCGCCATCACCTGGGTCATGCGCCTGACCGCGCCGCTTTTTTCGGTCATGGAACTGACCCTGTCCGGCCGCGACCTGATCCTTCTGGCCGGAGGACTCTTTCTCATCGCCAAGTCCACCTTCGAGATCCACGACAAGATCGAGTGCAAGCCGCACGAACAGACCGCGCGCAAGGCCCTGACCTTCCGCTCGGCCGTGACCCAGATCGCCCTTCTGGACATCATTTTCTCCCTCGATTCGGTGATCACCGCCGTGGGCATGGTGGGACAGATATGGATCATGGTCTCGGCCGTGATCGCGGCTGTGGTGGTGATGATGATCTTCGCCGACCCGGTGAGCCATTTCGTGCACCGCCACCCCACCATCCAGATGCTGGCCCTGTCGTTCCTCATCCTCATCGGGGTGTTCCTGGTGGCCGAGGGATTGGGCAAGCACATCGACCGGGGCTACATCTATTTCGCCATGTTCTTCTCGCTTCTGGTGGAGGTCCTGAACATGCGCATGCGCAAAGCCCAGGCATCGGAAAACCCGTGACCGATGACCCGGAAATCCTTGCAGCCCGGGCCATGTTCCCCCGGGGCCTTGCCCAACCAGAGACCGGGTGGCGCTTCTCCCTGGACGCCCTGCTCCTGGGCGCCTTCGCCCGTCCACGCCCCCATAGCCGAGTCCTGGACCTGGGGTGCGGCTGCGGCCCGGCCGGGTTCGCCCTGCTTTTGCACGATCCGGAAACCACGGCCACAGTGACCGGGATCGACCTGGACCCGGACATGGCCCGGGCCGCCCGAGAAAACGCGGCCCGGCTGGGCCTGTCCCACCGTTTCACGGCCCGTGTCCTGGACGTGCGTCAGGCCCGGACCCTGGCCCGGGAAACGGCCGCGAGCGGCAACGCCCCGGACGTGGAGACCCTCTTCCGCCCGGTCCCGGAATCCTTCGAGCACGTGCTGTGCAATCCGCCCTACCGGCCCGTGGGATCGGGCCGGCCCTGCCCCGGAGAGGGCCGCAACCGGGCCAGATTCGAATCCACGGGGACTCTGGCGGATTTCCTGGACGCGGCGGCCTTTTTCCTGACCAACAAGGGGACGGCCTGGTTCGTCCACCTGGCCTCGCGGCTGGCCGGGCTGGTCACCGGGCTGACGGCCAGGCGCCTGGAACCCAAACGGCTCCTGCCCGTGCACTCGCGCCCGGGCGGCCCGGCCCGGCTGGTCCTGGTCGAGGCCATGAAAAACGGCGGCCCCGGGCTTGTCCTGGAACCGCCGCTTGTTCTTTACTCAGAGAGACCGGACCCGGCATCGGGCCGGCCGCGTATGACCGATCAAGCCCTCGGCTTCTGTCCGTTTTTGGCGGCCAACGACTGAGCCCCCCTGCCTCCGGCGAGACCATTGCGGTCGCGCCGGAGAATTCCTACCGCCCCATGGGGAACAGCACCTCGGGACGCGGTTCCGGAAAACCCATGTCCGCATTCAGGGCGGCCTGACGCATGGCCGCCGTGCTCTGAGCCAACCGTCCCAACTCGCTCCGATACGCCGTCGCGGCCTGGGCCGTGCCGCCATCGGCATTCTCGTCTGCGGAAAAGCGCGGCGGACAGGCCGCGAACACCACCAGGGCCAACGTCAGGATCATGAGAAATCGGATCATCGCCGTTCCTCCGGGTCTGTCCGGCCCCGCCTCTCGCGGCCCATCCGCCTGGCGGTCGCCGTTGCCCCAAAAACAGCCAAAAGCGTGCCGTTCCTTGGTCTGGACACAACACACTTTGTTTCTTGAAAAAATTGGAGAACCGACCCGCCGCACGCAAAGCGCCGCACATCAGACCCACCATGGGACGACACTTTCACGATATATCGCAAGAGCAGGAAGGGAATCCCCCGAGGTACGGGACCACGGGAAGCCCCGCCAGGGAGCGGCCCGGTTCGCCGGAGGCAAAAAACGCACATGCGGGAAAGACGGAAGAGAATCTAGAAGACCACACCCTCGAACCAGTAGATGTCCGTCCCAGGGTTCTTCCAGGCATCCTCGTCAAGGCCGGCCTTGCGGCAGGTCTGGCGCAAAAACGTCACCCGGTCCCAGCCCCACTCCACCGGCACCTGGGGAAGAAGCAGCCCCGAATGCAGGCCCCTGCGGATGAAAAGGCCGTGGCGGCCGACCTCGATGCGTTGCGGATCGGGACAGGGGGCCAGGGGGCTTAAGACGGTGATCTCCACCTCCAAGCCGTCGAGCTCGGCCCGGCCGAGCGGCGGGAACCTGGGGTCCTCGAAGGCCGCCGCCAGGGCCATCTCGGCCACATTGCGCCACAGCGGCCTGTCGCCCACGATATGCCCGATGCAGCCGCGCAGATTGCCCTTTCGTTTGAGCGTGACAAAAGCGCCGAACGGTTCGCGCAGGATGTCCGAAGGAGGCTCCGGAATCCCGCTGTCGCGGTTGTTGAGACGATCCAGGATGCGCCGCCACACCAGTTCCTTCAACGAGGCCTTCTGCTCCTCGGTGAGGGAAAAGGAAAACCGCTCCATGCCGCACCTTCCTCGTATCGGGTCGTCGCCGTCCCCCGGCAGGGGATGCATATTCCCATCATTGCCGAAATCAGGGAACCGGGCAAGTCCGGTCAGGAATGCGCCTGGATGTTCTGTCCCTTTGCCGCCGCGAAAAGGTTCCGCCGCCGCCGCTTACGAAATATCGGAACCCCCCGCCTCCCCAGGGTCCTTTTCGGGAAAAAGCCTTGCGGCAGCAGTCAGCGCCAGCTCCATGTCCGCGTCGGTCAGGCCAAGCCGCTCCCGCAGGCGGATACGCTCGACGCCGGGATCGAACAGGGGATAATCGCTGCCGAACAGGATGCGCTCCCTGGGATGCCGACGGTAGATGGCCTCAAGCGTAGCGTCGTCGATGAACTCCAGGGTGCTCGAGGTGTCGATGTACACGTCCTGGCCGATGAGGTGTTCCAGGGCCCACTTCCAGTGCTGGTAGCCGCCCATGTGCGCGGCGATGATGGTCAGTTCCGGAAAATCCCGGTGGATGGCCGCGACTTTTTGGGGGCAGGAATTGTTTTTCTCCGGGGGCAGCACGTCGCCCACGTGCAGCATGACCGTAAACCGTCCCGAAAGCATCTCGAAGATGGGCCACAGCCGCCTGTCGTCCAACCGAAAGCCCTGAAAATCGGCGTGCAGCTTGATCCCGACGATTCCCGCGGCCTCAAGCCGGGACACCTCGGCCTCGTTGTCCGGATAATCCGGATGCAGGGTGCCGAAAGCCCGCACCCGGGGGTGATCGCGTTCGAGGCCGATGGCCCAGTTGTTGGCCGGAATGACCTGGGCCGGGGAAGTCGCCGCGCTGTGCACCACCACCCGGTCGATGCCCCCGGCCTCGGCCCTGGCCAAGAGGTCCTCGATGCGGCCGGTGCCCACGGGCGGGATGCCGTAGTGGTCTTCCAGTTGGGCGATGACTTTGTGAGCGATTTTAGGATGATAAGCGTGGGTATGAATGTCGTACGTCAGCAAGACCGAAACACCTCTGTCATGCGGTTTGGAAAAGGGCCTTGAGCCAGTCCGGCACGGCCACGGGGCGTCCCTGGGGATTGACGCAGGCGTGCTGGGTCTGACCCACGGCCAGAAGGGTCTCCCCGTCCGGAGGGCCGAACACCTGATAGGTGAAAAGCATGGAGGCCCGGCCCCATTCGCGCACGGCGCAACGGACCAGGATATCCTCGTCGTAGTGGGCGGATTTGATGTAGCGCAGGTGCATCTCGCGCACGGGCAGGATGATGCCGCGTTTTTCCACGTCGCCGTAGCCCATGCCCCGGTCGCGGATGAACTGGCTTCTGGCCCGCTCGAACCAGTGCGGATACTCGCCGTAGTAAGCCACGCCCATCATGTCCGTCTCGCCGTAGGACACCCGGAAGCGGTACCAGGCGTCGGGGAGCGGGAACGCATCGCGCTTGAGGATCATGTGCGGCCTCCGGCCCGCTTCAGGGCGAATTCCAGCAGATCGTGGCCATGCTCCACCACAAGGCCCGTGGACGCGGCCATCTCCTCGGTGAAGGCCGAGGCGGACAGGGGGTCGATACCCTGCCGCCAGAGCACGAAGGGCACGGGATCGGTGGTGTGGGTCTTGACCTTGATCGGGGTGAAATGGTCGCAGGCCACCAGGAAGGCCACGTCTGTCCCGGCCAGGGCCCGGCGCAGGGGGCCGAGGACCAGACGGTCGATGCGGGCCACGGCCTCGACCTTTTCGGCCGCCTGCCCGCCGTGGCCGCATTCGTCCGGGGCCTCCACGTGCACGAACACGAAGTCCCCCCGGGACAGAAAGGACAGGGCGGCCTCGACCTTGCCGGCGTAATTGGTGTCCAGAAGCCCGGTGGCCCCGGGCACGTCGATGACCTCCATGGCCGCGGCCCGGCCCAGGCCCTTGACCAGGTCCACGGCCGAGATCACGGCCCCGCGCATCCCGCGTTTCTCCTCGAAGGACGGCAGGGTCAGGGTGCCGCCCTGGCCCCAGGGCCACACGGCGTTGGCCCTGGTGCCGTGGTTCGCGGCGGCCAAGTAAGCGTTCGCCTTGGTCATGAAGTCCCACAGGATGGGGCTTCGGCGGAAAAGGGCCATATCCGGGGCGATGCCCTGGCCGGTGATATCGTGGGGCGGACGCACCTCCATGCCGGCCTCGAAGGACGGCGCGCCGGGCTTTCCGGCCCCGGCCTTGAGCACCAGGATGTGGCGGTACTGCACCCCGGGATACACGGCCATGTCGATGCCGGCGCAGGTCCGGGACAGCCCGGCCACGATGTCCCGGGCCGCGTCGGTGCCGATGTGGCCGGCGGAATAGTCGCGCATGACCCCGGCGTCGGAGAATTCGCTGACCGTGACCAGGTTCAGGCGAAAGATCAGGTCGTCGGGCCAGGTGACCAGCCCCATGGCCGCGGCCTCGATGGGCCCCCGGCCGGTATGGTGTTTCGCCGGATCGAACCCCAGAAGGGCCATGTTGGCCACGTCCGAGCCCGGCGGCATGCCCGGCGGAATGCTGCGGCACAGACCGACCACGCCGGTCCGGGCCAGCTCGTCCATGTTGGGGGTGGCGGCGGCGGCCAGGGGGGTCCTGCCGTCCAGGGCGTCCAGGGGCCAATCTCCCATGCCGTCGGCCAAAACGAACACGAATTTCATGGTCGGGCGCTTCCTTATCGGGAGGGTTCAACGGAGAGTGGCCGGACCCGGGGTCCGGCCACTCGGGGTGTCGGGCTCTGGACGGGCGTCACGTTTCGTGCCGCGTCGAAAAACCACATACGCCCATGTCCGGGCCGCGTCAAAGGACCCGGTAGTGCACTGTGGGCGGCCGCAGAAACGCCATGCGGCCCACGGCCTCGATGACCCGGCGCACGGCCCGGACCGGCGCGGCATGGGTCAGAAATACGATGGGCACGAAGCCCGTTTCCGGATCGCCCTTCTGGACGGCCTGGAGGATGCTGACGCCCTCCTCGCCCATGACCCGGGAAATGGCGGCCATGACCCCGGCCCGGTCCTCCACGTCGAAGCGGATGAAGTGGCGGCATACGGCCTCGTCCGGGTCCAGGATGTCCGCCTCGGGCAGGGGCTCCTCGAGAAACCCGGTGTTGTTGGGGCAGTGTCCGGCCCTTCCCAGGGCCATGATGTCGGCCATGACCGCGCTGGCCGTGGGCAGGCCGCCGGCGCCCTTGCCGTGGAAGAGCATCGGGCCTGAGGCGTCGCCCTCGACGCGGATGGCGTTGAAGGCCCCCTGGACGCTGGCCAGCAGGTAGTCCCCGTGCACCAGCATGGGAAACACCCCGGCCTCAAGCCGGCCGTCCACCCTCTTGACCTGGCCGATGAGCTTGATCGTGTAGCCGAACTCGGCGGCGAAGCGGATGTCCGTGGGCGTGACCCTGGTTATGCCCTCCACGGGAAGCCTCGCCAGGGGGTAATTCTCCCCGTAGGCCAGCCGGATGAGCAGGACCAGCTTGTGGGCCGCGTCCAGACCCTCGATGTCGAGCGTCGGGTCGGCCTCGGCATAGCCCCTGGCCTGGGCCTTTTCCAGAGCCTCCCGAAATTCCAGGCCCTTGCCGGTCATCCGGGTCAGGATGTAGTTGGCCGTGCCGTTTAAAATTCCGGTCAGGCTGACGATGCGGTTTCCGGCCAGAGATTCCTTGAGGGCCTGGACGATGGGGATGGCCCCGGCCACGCTGGCCTCGTAGTACAGCCCGAGCCCCTTTTCCCGGGCCATGGCGAAGAGCTCGGGACCGCGCGCGGCCAAAAGGGCCTTGTTGGCCGTGACCACGTGCTTGCCGGCCGCAAGGGCGCCTCTGATGAGCTCGAAGGCCGCGCCCGTGCCGCCCATGAGCTCGACCACGATATCGATATCCGGATCGGCGGTGAGATCGGCCGGCCGGGTGGTGAGCACCGTATCCGGGGACAGGCGGACATCCCTGGTCCTGGAAAGGTCGCGCACCAAAACGGTCTTGAGCGCAATCGCCCTTCCCAGACGGCGGGTGATCCAGTCGGCGTTCTGATCGAGCAGGCGGACAAGGCCCCCGCCCACAGTCCCAAGGCCGGCCAGTCCGAGACGCAGGGGAAACGCGGCCGCTGGTTTCATCCGGAAAGCACCTTTTTGAGGCCCCGAACGGCCTGTTTGATGCGATGCTGGTTCTCCACCAGGGCGAACCGGACATGGGTGTCCCCGAAATGACCGAAGCCGAGACCAGGCGAGACCGCCACCTGGCCCTCGCGCAGAAGCAGCTTGGAGAATTCCACGGAGCCCATGTGGGCGTAGGCCTCGGGGATCTTGGCCCACACGAACATGGTGGCCTTGGGCGGCGGAACCTCCCAGCCGATGCGGTGAAGGCCCTGAATGAGCGTGTCGCGCCGGACCTGATGTTCGTCCATGATCTCCCGGACACACTCCTGGGGGCCGTTTAGGGCCACTGTGGCCGCGATCTGGATGGGCTGGAAGATGCCGTAGTCCAGGTAGCTCTTGATGCGCGTGAGCGCATGGACCATGTCCTTGTTGCCGCAACAGAAGCCCACCCGCCATCCGGCCATGGAATAGCTCTTGGTCAGGGAGAAGAACTCCACGCCCACGTCTTTCGCGCCCTTGGCCTGAAGAAAGCTCGGGGGCAGATAGCCGTCATAACCGAAATCGGCGTAGGCGAAATCGTGGATGACGTACATCTGGTGTTCCTTGGCGAACTCCACGATGCGCTCGAAAAAGGCGATGTCGGCCACGGCCGTGGTGGGATTCTGGGGATAGGAGATGATCAGAAGCTTGGGCTGGGGCCAGGTCTGCCTGGTGGCGACCAGAAGGTCCTCGAAGAAATCCCGGTCCTGGGCCACGGGGATGCGGCGCACGTCGGCCCCGGCGATGATGCACGAATAGGGATGGATGGGATAGGCCGGATCGGTGGCGAAGACCACGTCGCCCGGGGAGAGCATGACCAGGGCCAGATGGGCCAGCCCTTCCTTGGCACCCATGGTGACCACGGCCTCGGTTTCAGGATCGATGTCCACGTCGAAACGGCGTTTGTACCAGCCGGAGATGGCGTTTCGCAGACCCTTGATGCCGCGCGAGGCCGAATAGCGGTGGTTGACGCCCTTGCGGGCGGCCTCGACGAGCTTGTCCACGATATGCGTCGGGGTGGGCAGATCGGGGTTGCCCATGCCCAGGTCGATGACGTCTTCCCCCTGGCGGCGCATCTGCATCTTCAGCTCGTTGACCACGGCGAAGACGTAGGGAGGCAGCCGTTCCATGCGCGCGAACTTGTGCATTGCCGCGACTCCTTTGGGTTATGGAACCATCCGCAAAAACACATGATAGCCGGGAGAACCGCTTCCTGTCAAAGATGACGTGCGGGCCGTGGGAAATCACGGACACGACGCCGGCCCGGAAAGCAGCGGCCGGATTCCGGGAATGAAAAAGCCGGACCATCGCTGGCCCGGCTTTCCGCCTCATTTACTCTTGTGAAACGATCAGTCGTTGGATTGTCATGTGGTGCCGAAGGGGGGACTCGAACCCCCACGAGCATGGCTCACCACCCCCTCAAGATGGCGTGTCTACCAGTTCCACCACTTCGGCATGGGTAAGGCTATTGTCCGGCGGGCTTCTCCTTGCCGGGTTCGGCAGCCGCCTTGTCGCCGGCCTCGCCGGTTCCGGCCGAGGGGGCCGGAGCGGCCGCGGGCGGCGCGGTCTCCTCGAACTTCACGGCGCCCTTGTCCTTGTCCCCGGCCTTGGCCGCGTCGACGCCGGGAGCGGTCGCGGGCGGAACCGCCGGTTCCTCCATCCGCACCCCGGTCATCACCGACGAGGAGCCTCGCCGGTCCGCGCCGGACAGGGCGTTGTAGGCCAGGGAGGTCACAAGAAAGATCGCCCCGAAAATGGCGGTCAACTTGACCAGGAGGCCTCCGGCGCCGGAACTGCCGAATACGGACTGGCTGCCGCCGCCGAAGATCACTCCCATGCCCTCCTTGCCGGACTGGAGGAGCACCAGAAGGATGACGCCGATGCAGACGAGGATATGGATGGTGACGATAAGCGTTGTCAAACTAAATTGTCCCGTTTTTTCACCGGATTATCTTCCCGGGGTTAGGCCAGGGCGATGGCCGCGAAACTCTCCGCCCGAAGGCTTGCGCCACCTACCAGCACTCCGTCCACGTTGTCAATGCCGATTATTTCCCCGCTGTTCTCGGGCTTGACGCTTCCTCCGTACAAGATACGGATTTCATTTGCTTTCTCACCGTAACGCGTCCGCAGCACTTCCCGGACGAAGCCGTGGGCCTCGGCGATGTCCGCCGGACCGGCCGTCAGCCCCGTGCCGATGGCCCACACCGGTTCGTAGGCCACCACCAGGGTTTCGGGGGCCACATCCGCCGCCACCCCGGACAGCCCGGCGTCGAGCTGCCGCCTGACGACCTCCGTGACCTTTCCGGCCTTGCGCTCCTCGATCTTCTCCCCCACGCACAGGATCATCCGCAGCCCGGCCGCAAGGCCGAAGGCCACCTTCCGGCCGACAAAGGCGTCGGTTTCGAGAAGGACATGCCGGCGTTCGGAATGTCCGGCCAGGGCATAGGCGCAGCCGAGGTCCAGGAGCATGTCCGGGGCGATCTCGCCGGTGAAGGCCCCCTGGGCGGACGGGTAGAAGTTCTGCGCGCCCAGGAAGAAACCGGGGATTCCGGAAAGCTCCCGGGCCACGTCGGACATGGCTGTAAACGGCGGGATGACCAGGACCTCGCGGTCGGCCGGGATCCTGCCGGCGACAAGCCCCACCAGGCCCCGGGCGGTCTGTCCGGCCTCGTCGCGGGTCTTGTACATCTTCCAGTTGGCGGCCATGAGCTTTTTCATGGTCTAGCACTCCTTGAGGGCTTTGAAGGCCGGCAGTTCCTTGCCTTCGAGAAATTCCATGGAGGCCCCGCCCCCGGTGGAAATAAAGGTCATCTTGTCCGCAAGACCGGCCTTGTGCACCACCACGTCCGTGTCCCCGCCGCCGACCACGGTCACGGCGTCCAGGTCGGCCAGGGCCCGGGCCATGCCCAGGGAGCCCTCGGCGAAATCCGGATTCTCGAAGGCCCCCATGGGGCCGTTCCAGACCACGGTCCTGGCCGGGGCCAACACCTGGGCGAAAAGCCGTAAGGAGGCCGGCCCGATGTCCAGGATCACGGCCTCGGCCGGGATGTCCTGATAGGGATACACCCCGGCGGGCTTCATCTCCGCGATGGGCTTGCCCGCGTCCAGGGACACGGTGAAGTCCACGGGCAGATAGATGCTCACCTTGCGCGCCTTGGCCAGGGCCAGGATGCCCCTGGCTTCCTCATATAAATCCGGCTCGACCAGGGAGGCGCCCACGCCGAAGCCCAGGGCGGCGACAAAGGTGTTGGCCATGGCCCCGCCGATGACCATGCGATCCACCTTGGCCAGAAGGTTTTTGAGCACCCCGAGCTTGGAGGACACCTTGGCCCCGCCGGACACGGCCACGAAGGGCCGGGCCGGGTTCTCCATGGTCTGGCCCAGGTATTCCCACTCCTTTGTGAGCAGGAATCCGGCGCAACTGGCCTTGGAATAGGTCACGAAACCGACCATGGAGGCATGGGGCCGGTGCGCCGTGCCGAAGGCGTCGTTGACGAAGACATCCCCGTAGGCCGCGACGGCCTTGGCGAATTCCGGGTCGTTTTTCTCCTCGCCGGGGTGGAAACGCAGGTTTTCGAGCATGAGCACGTCCCCGGGCTTTAGGGCCTCAACCATCTTCTCCACCTCGGGGCCGAGGCAGTCCGGGGCCATGGCCACGGGACGGCCGATGAGTTCGGAGAGGCGTTTGGCCGCCGGGGCCAGGGAATACTTGGGGTCGGGCACGCCCTTGGCCTTGCCCAGATGCGAGCACATGACCAGGGAGGCCCCTTTGGACAGGCAGTATTCCACTGTGGGCAGGCTGGCCCGGATGCGCAGGTCGTCGGTGATGCGCCCGCCGTCCAGGGGAACGTTGTAGTCCACACGAAGCAGGATCCGCTTTCCGGAAATGTCCATCTGGTCGAGAAACCTCATGCTCATGGGTGCTCCTTGCCTGTTCGTTCGCCGGTTTCGGCCGGCTTATCGCCACATGCCCGCCACAAAAGCAGGGCATCCTCCCTGTTGTCCGGATAATAGGCCTTGCGCCGTCCGCGACAGGTGAACCCGAAACGGGCGTACAAGGCCAAGGCCGGGGCATTGGAGACGCGTACCTCCAGATACGCATCGGTCATGCCCGTTTCGCACGCAAGTTGCAAGACATGCCCCAAGAGGCTGCTGGCAAGGCCCCGTCGCCGCAATTCGGGCCGCACGGCCAGATTGAGGATTTCCATCTCTCCGGCCGCCCGGGAAACGGTCACATAGGCGACCAGCCTTCCGTCCAGCTCGATGCCGTAGCAGAAGAAATGGTCGCCCCCCAGGCAGGACCGGAACTGCTCCTCGGTCCACGGATGGGGAAAGCAGTCCTTTTCAAAGGCCGCCAGTCGTCCGGCATCCCGCGGACCAAGAAGCGCCGGGGTCATCTTCCCCGCCAATGCCGCATCGGACATACCCGCTCACGAAGATGCGCCGCCCGGGACACGACGCGTCGGAAACATGTGCACATGCCGCCACTATCCCGCCGGGCCGGGGCGGGAACAGATCATTTGCCTTTCGGCCGAAACATGGCATGTTGCCCGGACACGACCCGGCAGCCCCGCGCCATGAAACGACCCCACCGCAAGATCACCCTTTCCGAACTCGTGGAATATGTGGATTCCCGGGATCGCCCGCTCGGGATCATGCCCCTTTCCGAGGTCCACCGCCAATCGCTTTTCCATCGCTCCGTGCTGGTTCTGGTCTACAACCCAGCGGGCAAGGTCTTCCTGCAAAAACGGGCCGCCTCGAAATCCCTCTATCCCGGCCGTTACGACGTCTCGGCCTCGGGGCACGTCCAGGCCGGGGAATCCCGCCTGGAGGCGGCCATCCGGGAACTCGACGAGGAGTTGGGGATCGCCGCGGACGCCCTGCGGGTCATTGGAAACGCCCCGGCCTCGCCCATGACCGGCTTTGAGTTCGTGACCCTGTACACCGCCGGAAATATCCCGGCCGTTCCGCGCCCCAATCCCGAAGAGGTCGCGGACGGCCTGTTCGTGGACCGCGCCGAACTGGCCTACATGGCGGACCGCTTCCGGGAGCTTCTGACCCCCGGGCTGGTTCATTTTTTCGAACAAAACGCCATCTTCCCCCCGGCCAGATAGCCTCGCCGCCCTTTCCCGACAGGCCGCCTCAACCCCGGACCAGGAACACCCCGGCGACCACCAGGGCCGCCCCCGCAAGCCGCATCAGGTCCAGGGGCCGGGCCGGATAGCCCAGGACCCCGAAGTGGTCCAGGGCCAGGGAGGCCGCGATCTGCCCGGCCACGATCACCGACATCATGACCCCGGCCCCCAGCCGGGGGACCAGGACCACCGAGGCGGCCACGAAAAAGGCCCCGAAGGCCCCGCCGGTCCAGTACCACCAGGGCGAGACGGCCAGGGTCCGGCCGATCGGCAGGGAAATCCCGAACACCAGCACATAGGTTCCAAGAACCAGGGTCCCCACCAGAAAGGACACGAAGGCGGCGGCCTCGGCCCCGCCCACGGCCCTGCCGAGCAGGGAGTTGATGCCGGCCTGGACCGGGATCAGGATGCCGGCGGTCAGGGCCATCAGCACGAAAGGCCATTTCATCACGTATCACTTCACCTTTTTTGAACCGGTACAAAGCCGGGTCTTGGCCTAATCGTAGACCTTGTCCACCACGGTCTTGCCCACCGGGGCCAGGGCCAGCATGGCCAGCTTCAGATGCTGGAACCCGAAGGGAATGCCGATGATGGTGATGAAGTTGGCCAGCGCGCACATGACATGCCCGATGGCCAGCCACAATCCGGCCAAAACGAACCAGATGATGTTGCCGACAAGGCCCAGTCCGCCCGTGCCCAGATCCTCGCGGCCGGTGACCAGCTCCCGGTTCACCACCTCCTTGCCGAAGGGCCAGAAGGACAGGTTGCCGATGACGAAGCAGGAACGGGCCCAGGGGATGCCGATGATGGTCACGAACATGACCACCCCGGCCAGGTACCAGCCCACGCCCATCCAGAATCCGCCGAGCACCAGCCACAGGATGTTCAGGAGAAAATTCACCGGGGCCATGACACCTCCACGTTAGGCGACAGGTTGTGGGGACATGCGGTCAAAAAGCACGGCCAGGGCCGCAAGATGGCTTTTTTCCTCGTCGGCCAGACGCACCAGGGCCTGCCGGGATTCGGCCGAACGCATCACTCTGCTCCCCCGCAGATATAGATCCATGGCCTGGGCCTCCACGGCCATGGCCAGTTCCAGGACCTCCATGGATCGTCCCGGCCCCTCGCCGCTTCGGGCCAGATAGGAGTCTCCCGGCAATCCGCCTTCAAGAAGGGTGGGGGCGGCCGCATCGGACACGTCGGCGTCGAGTTCGGCTTGATCCGGGACAACCGCGCCGCTTTTGCGCCACAGGATCATAACCAGATTCGCGTGCTTGTCCTCGAATCCGGCCAGTTTGCGGAAGGTTCCGGCCGCCCCGGGGTCCCCGCCCGCCCCGGCCAGTCCTTCATAAAAACGGGCAAGACGCCGCTCCATGGCGTAAGCCAGACGGAAAACCTCTCCGGGCCGCATATCGGACGGCAGCAGGAAAAGACCCTGGTCGGCCGGCCCCACGGCCCCGGCCCCCTGCCAGGCCAGAATCCCGCCGGCCATGTTGACCACCGGGGAAAAACCCTGGCCAGCCAGAAGCGACGCGGCCGCCGCGCTCCTGCGGCCCGATCGGCAGTAGGCGACCACGGGTTTCCCGCGATCGATCTCGCCGAATCTGTCGGGCAAATCGCCAAGGGGCACCCACAGAGCCCCGGGCAGATGGAATTCATTGTATTCCCAGTCCTGGCGCACATCCAACAGGGTGACCGATTCCGGCGACGACGCGGCAAGGAGACGCCGCACGTCCTCGGCGCTTTGGGTAATCGCCCCGGCCATGGGCTCCCGGGTGGAATCGGGCATGGCTGTTCCTCATGTCACGGATCAAACCCAGCTTGCATCATACCGTCCCATGCGCGCGCCGCAAGGCGATGTCAAGACGGCGACGATCGGGTGACGCCGGGGGACAACCCGACCGCGTCCAGGGCTACGGCCAAGGTGCGGGGGAGAAGGTCCAAAAGCTCGTCAAAGATCGGCCGATTGTTCAGGAAAAAACGCTGGTTCACCTCGAGTTCGAGGCCCAGGTATCCTTGCGGGAAGCGTTTGCGCAGCGCGGTGACGTGCCCGTCGGAAACACCCCGGTAGGGCGCGTTTCGCCGCACCCGCAGATCCGGCCGGGCCGCCTCTATTTCCCGCTTCCAGGCCAGACACAGGTCCCTCTCCCCTGTCCGGCCCGGGTCGTACAAAAGCCCCACATCCATGGTCCGCTCCCGGCCTCGAAACACCGGCGCGAAGCTGTGCGCGGACAGGTGGACCACGGGAAGTCCCGCCGCGCGGGCCGCGCTCACGGCGGCCATGGCCTGTCGGCGAAGCGGCTGGTGGTACCGCTGAAGGATGTCCCGGCGCAGGTCCCTGGAAAGTGTTTTGGTGGTCCGGGAAAAAAGCTTCGGGTGTCCGACGGAGCGGTTCCCGTCCACCACCAGCCGGGTCACGGTGGAGAAAAAAAGCGGCGCGGCGAACGCGGCGGCAAAGGCCCGGGCCATCTCCAGGGCCCCGGCGTCAGAGCCCCGGTGCCCCGTGAGCCGGCCGGTCTCGGAGGCGAACAGATGGGCCAGTTCCGGCGGCACCTCGTTGCCGCCGTGCTCGCAGGTGACCACCACGGCCACCCCGGCGGCCCGAGGGGCGTCCGACGCCTCATCCATGAAAGACCTCGCCCGCCTCCAGGCAATCGGCCAGCCGGCGGTACACGGCCACCAGCCGCTCCCGGGATGCGTCCCCGCCCAGGGCGGCCAGGATGCGCCGGGACAGGCACCCCCGCTCCAGGATGGCGGACATGGGGGCCTCCCAGGCCGGATCGTGGTCCTCCAGGGGAAGGCATCGTTCGCGCAGTTCCCTCCATAGCTCGCCGGCCGGGCGGGGCCGCCCGGGAATCCCCAAGGCCGCAAGATATTCCCCGTCTTCGATGCGGGCCGTATCGGCGTCCCGGACGACCGAAGCCAGGATGCCCGCCAGTCTGGCCGTATCCATGCCCCGGAAGCGTTCCAAATCCCCGAGGCGGCCGTCGGCCAGGGCCATGAGCGCGGCCCGTATCAGCCCGGCCACGGCCAGATCCGCGGCCGGGCATTCCTGGGTGTCCAGGACCCTGATCTCGATGGCTCCCCGGTCGAAGCGGGCTATCGCCCCCCGGGCGTTCAGGAACTCGTCGCGCAGCACGCCCTCGGGATCGAGCGGGGCCATGTCCCGGTACATGCGCGAAAGGATGTCCCGGCGATACGCGGCCTCGTCGAAGACCGGCTCGGGCACCACCAGCCCGGCCACGGACGGCACCCGGACGGAGTTCTTGCCGTAAAAGCTCATCCGGCTGTCGAGGTATCCGGTGATCCGGCCGTCGAGGACGGGCGTCGAGGCGGCCAGGGCGGGCATGACGGGCAAAAGCAGGCGGATGGCGGCGTGCAGCCGGCCGAACTCCCCGTCCCCGCAAAAGGGCAGGTTGACATGCATGCTTTGCAGATTGGACCAGCCGTGCCCCCGGCAGCCGAAGACGCGGTCGAAGGCCGCGTACACCGGCCCGTATTCGTGGGGCCACAACACCGTCTCCGCGGCCGGGTCCATGAAGGGATGCGCGCCAGTGGGCAGAAGCCTGGCCCCGTGGGGCGCCAGAAGGGCGTTGATGCGCCGGACGTGGTCCTGGAAGGCCCCGGCCGTTCCGGACAGCCGGGAGGTCGGCCCCGAGGTCTTAAGCTCCACCACGTGGGATACGAGTTCGTTGGACCAGGAGATGTCGGGATATTCCACGTCCGAGACCACCGCGCCGGAGGCGTCGCGCAGGACGAGATCGGCGCGCGGCAGGACCCGCAAGGTCGCCGCGTCCACGATCATGTATTCGATCTCCAGACCCGCGACCTGGAACAGATGGAAGGGGCCGCTCACGGCAGCACGCCCCCCACGGATTTCCTGGCCTCGATGCGCCGTAAAAAGACATCCATGATGCGCAGGTACAGTTCGTCCTGGAGCACCTCGTCCTCGTAGCCGGCGTCGATGTTGGGATTGTCGTTGACCTCGATGACGTAGACCTTCTTGCCGATCTGCTTGAGGTCCACGCCGTAGAGGCCGTCGCCGATGAGGTTTGCGGCCTTTAAGGCCATGCGCACCACGGTTTTCGGGGCCTTGGCCACGGGCAGGGTCTCCACCTTGCCGTAGACCTCGCGGCCCTTGCCGTCCTTGCGCAGGATCTGCCAGTGCTTGGCGGCCATGTGGTACTTGCAGGCGAAAAGGGGCCGGCGGTCCAGGATGCCGATGCGCCAGTCGAACGTGGAGGGCACATATTCCTGGGCGATGACCAGTTCGGACTTGGACAGCAGCCGTTTGGCCTCCTTGAGGAATTTCTCCTGGTCGCGAACCAGGACCACGCCCTGGGAAAAGGCGCTGTCGGGCTGCTTGAGCACGCAGGGCAGCGTGAATTCGGACAGGGCCTGATCGATGTTCTTGCTATGCAGGATGAGCGTCTTGGGCACAGGCACCCGGTAGCGGGTCATCAGTTCCGCCAGGTAGACCTTGTTCGAGCAGCGCAGGATGGATTCCGGATCGTCGATGACCACCAGTCCCTCGGCCAGGGCCTTGCGGGCGATGCGGTAGGTGTGGTGATCCACGCTTGTGGTTTCGCGGATGAACAGGGCGTCGAATTCGGAGAGGCGGTTGGAGTCGTCGCGGGTGATCAGTTCCGTGCCGAGACCCACGGTCTCGGCGGCCTTGACGAACTTTTTGAGGGCCTTCTGGTCGGACGGAGGATGTTTCTCCGCCGGGTCGTAGAGGATGGCCAGGTCATAGCGGTTGACGGGCCTTTTGGGGATGACCAGCTTTTTTCCGGCAAAGAACTCCGAGGCCACGGACTGGGCGAAATCCCGGTCCTGGGCGGGGATGTCCTTGACGCTTATGGGCGAGATGTTCTGCAGGTTCCAGAAGGACGAGCAGCTGAAGTCGGCGCGCAAAAACGGGGCCGGGAACAGCTTGAAGAGCCTGGAGGCCACGGGTTCGAACATCCTGTCCGGGGTCTTGCCGAAATAGATGTTCACGCTGATCTTGCGGGGCTCCTGATCGGCCAGTTGCCGGCCGATGACCTCCTCCAGCTCGTCCGAGGCCAGACGTATGATGGCCTGGGACTTCATGTCCTGGATGGTCACGATGTTCGGGACGGGCTTGTGTCCCCGGGCCTCGGCCAGAAGCGAGACGTAGTAGCCGATGCTCTGGTAGCGGTAGGACCGGCACAGGTTGAAGATCTTGACGCCCTTGAGCGCCGGAAAGGATTCGTCCGCCAGATAGGACCGGGCGGCCACGGGCTCCACTCCGGAAAACACCAGCGAACATTCCTCGGGATTTTCGATGACCACCAAAACGGACACTTACTTTCTCCTCGATTTGCGCTTTTTCTTTGTGATGCGGCGCGGAAAGACCACCAGCATGTTGGCGTCGTAGGTCAGAACGCCGAGCATGATGGCGCAGATAAGCCGGTTGAGCGGCACGTCGTAGTACTGGCCCTCGCTCATGGGGTTGGGCAGGAGCGGATCGGCGATGCGGGTGGTGCGGGCCTCGCGGTGGTAGCCGCTTATGACCACGAAGTGCCCCGAGGGTTCCCCGCGCACGTCGTCGTAAACGATCCGCCCGCTTTCGTCGTCGCGTTCCCGGGGGGTGCGGTACAGATAGGTGGCCGAAAGGCCGGTCAGGATGGGCAGTCCCCGGGTCAGCAGGGTCCGGATCAGCGAGGCCGTCAGATCCTCGAAAACGATCTCCCCGCCGCGTCGCAGAAAACGCAGATAGGCCCGGGCGGCCAGACGCTGCTTGGGGTCCTCGGTGACCTTGAGCCGCTCGGTCAGCCGTAAGGAGAGGTCCGGGGAGCCCGGACCGAACCAGGAGGGATCGAAGACCCGCAGATTGAAGGTGTAGAGCCTGGCACCGTAGCCCCTGGACAAGGCGTGATTGCCCAGGAGCACCCCGAGCGTGCCTCCGCCCTCAAGGGTCGGAACCTCGCGGATGACCCGGTCCAGGGGGATGCGGTCGCCGTAATAATGATAGACGGCATGCAGGCAGGTGGGCCCGCAGGTGATGTCGTCCGGCTGGGGAAGAATTTCGACGCCGAGTTTGGATTCCATGGGATTGGCCCGGATGCCTGGGCTCCGGAACGCGCGGATCAGACACCCAAAGGACCATGCTTGTCAAACGTCGGATACGAAAAAATCGGCCGAAAATGAAACTAATCTTTGACGGACCACCGGCTGACACATTATGCAAGTTTCCCCTCCACGCTCTCGTGATGGGGAATTAACATTTTGGGGGAAATCATGTGCCGTCTTTTCGCCCTCACCAGCCAGGAACCGGTTTCGCCCCTTCTGGCCGTCAACGCCCTAAACGTCATGAAGGAAGGCCATGACGGTTCCGGCGTGGGGCTCTATCTGGGCGGGCTCGGCGGTCCCTTCGGGCAGATGCGCGACTTTCCCATCCTCTCGGGCATCTTCACCGAAAAGGGCCTGCGCCTCCTGGACGAATACGCCATGAGCAAAGGATTCCTGGCCAAGCACAGCGTGGCCATCATGCCCAAAAGCGAGCCTCCGGCCGGAACGCCCAGGCGGGGCACCTATCTGGCCCGGGCCTACGAACCGTCCACCGAATGGAAGGACATGCCCCGGGAAAAACGCGAGGCGGCCCTGGTCCAGGCCCGCCTGGACCTGCGCCACATGGGCCGGGACAACGAGGACGTCAAGGTCTTCAGTTTCTGGCCGGACACGGTCATGATCAAGGAAGTGGGCGATCCGGTGGCCATCGCCGAATACTTGGGCCTGGGCAGGGAGGAGCTCTACGCCCGACGCATCCTGGCCCAGGGACGGCAGAACACCAACTACGCCATCAACCTCTACGCCTGCCATCCTTTTTTCATCCAGGGCGTGTGCACCATGACCAACGGCGAGAACACGGCCTTCGTGCCCATCCGGGAATACCTCTCTTCCAGGGGCGTCACCGGATACGAGGGCTACCAGTCCGACTCCGAGGTGTTCACCCACATCCTGCACTTCACCTTGAAGCGGCTGGGACTTGGAATCGACGCCTACAAGCACGTCATCACCCCCCTGACCGACGCGGAGCTGGAAGGCCACATCGACCGGGCCTTCCTGATGAACCTGAAGCACATCTGCCGCAAGCTGATCATCGACGGCCCCAACTGCGTCATCGGCTGCACACCGGACGGCAGCATGTTCATGGTCCAGGACCGCAAGAAGCTCAGGCCCGGGGTGGTGGGCGGCCGCCCCGGCATCTTCGCCTTTTCGTCGGAGATCTGCGGCCTCAATGAGGCCATCCCCAACCGTGACCGGACCAAGGATTTTCAACCCATGTATCTCGATACGGCCATTGTCGGGCCGGATTGCCGCGAGGTGAAGATATGCCGTCAGAGCCAGTCATTACCCCTTCCACACTGAGCCTCAAGGACCTCCCCTGGGTGCTGGCCTGGGACAAGGACACCTGCACCCTGTGCGGGCGGTGTACCGCCGTGTGTCCGGTCAATGCCATCGAACTCGGCGTCTTCCGCAAACGGGAGGTCGCCACCTCGCCGGGGCTCAAGAACAAACCCGGCCAGAGCGTCACGGTCTACCACGGCATCCGCCAGCGCACGGACCCGGCCTACCGGTGCATCGGGTGCGGCATGTGCAACATGGTCTGCCCGAACAACTCCATCCGCCCCCTGCACCAGCCCGAGGCGACCACGCTGAGGTTCCATAACAACAGGGGCGGACAGCCGCGCACCCGGGGCGGACGGCGCAATGATCCCGGCAGCCTGCTCGACCAGATCAAGTTCATCCGCATCTCCATGCTCACCGACCCGGCGCTCGACGCCGGACGCCACGAATTCGAGCTGCGGACCCTCATCGGCCGCATCCAGCCGCCCGAGGAAGGCCTCGCGGCCTTTGCCGAGAACCGCTGGACCCCGCCGGTACGCGAGATCTATCCGCTTTTGATCGGCGGCATGTCCTTCGGCGCGCTCTCCCCCAACATGTGGGAAGGCCTCCAGATGGGCGTGGCTTACCTGAACGAGGAACTGAACATGCCCGTGCGCATGTGCACCGGCGAGGGCGGCTGCCCTCCCCGGCTCCTGCGCTCCCGCTTCCTCAAATACGTCATCCTGCAGATCGCCAGCGGCTATTTCGGCTGGGACGAGATCATCCACGCCATTCCGGAAATGAAGGAAGACCCCTGCGCCATCGAGATCAAGTACGGCCAGGGGGCCAAGCCCGGCGACGGCGGGCTTCTCATGTGGCATAAGGTCAACAAGCTCATCGCGGCCATCCGGGGCGTGCCCCCGGGCGTGAGCCTGCCGAGCCCGCCCACGCATCAGACCAAGTACTCCATCGAGGAGGCGGTGGCCAAGATGATCCAGTCCATGTCCATGGCCTGGGGGTTCAGGGTCCCGGTCTATCCCAAGATATCCGGCACCACCACGGCCGGCGCGGTTTTAAACAACCTGGCGCGCAACCCCTTCGCCGCAGCCCTGGCCATCGACGGCGAGGACGGCGGCACCGGCGCGGCCTATGCCGTGTCCATGGACCACATGGGCCATCCCATCGCCTCCAATCTGCGCGACTGCTACCTGTCCCTGGTCGAACAGGGCCGCCAGAACGAGATTCCGCTCATCGCCGGCGGCGGCATCGGCAAGAACGGCAACCTGGCGGCCAACGCCGCGGCGCTGATCATGCTCGGGGCCAGCGCCGTGCAGGTCGGCAAATTCATCATGCAGTCCGCGGCGGGCTGCGTCGGCTCGGAGGTCGACCGCTGCAACGTGTGCAACATCGGGGTGTGCCCCAAGGGCATCACCTCCCAGGACCCCAGGGTATACCGCCGCCTGGACCCGGAAAAGGTGGCTGAACGATTGGTCGACACCTTTGTGGCCTTCGACGTGGAGCTTCGGAAAATCGTGGCCCCGCTCGGCCGCTCCACCTCGCTGCCCATCGGCATGTCCGACGCCCTGGGGATCAACGACTACCACGCCGCCGAGCGGCTCAAGATCAAATACGTAATCTAGGGCCGCACGGCATCGACCGCAACGTCACCGGCGTATCCGTCGCCGTTGGAGACCATACATGGCTACACACGCATCGACCACCATCCACATCAGCGGCCAGGAGAACGGCCGCCGCGTCGAATCGCGCATCCTCGAGGAACGCATCCAGCGCGCCGTGACCCAGGGCGCCCGCGATCTGGCCATCGAGGCCCACGGCCAGCACGGCCTGGGCGGCCGCCTATGGATATCCGAAAAGGAACCCGTCACCGTGACCATCACCGGTTCGGCCGGACAGCGCGTGGGATCCATGGGCTTCCCCAACACCCGCATCGAGGTCCTGGGGCCGGCCTCCGACGACGTGGGCTGGCTCAACGCCGGGGCCGAGATCGTGGTTCACGGCAACGCCTCCAACGGCTGCGCCAACGCCATGGCCCAGGGCAGGGTCATGATCGGCGGCAACATCGGGGCCCGGGGCATGACCATGACCAAGGCCAACCCCCGCTTCACCCCGCCCGAACTGTGGGTGCTGGGCTCCGCCGGCGACTCCTTCGCCGAATTCATGGCCGGGGGCACGGCGGTCATCTGCGGCCATAACCCTCAGGATCCCGAAAACGTTCTCGGCTTCCGCCCCTGCGTGGGCATGGTCGGCGGCCGCATCTTCGTGCGCGGCCCCCACAAGGGCTTCTCCCAAAAGGACGCCCGCCTGGAACCCATAAGCGACCAGGATTGGGACTGGCTGACCACCAACCTGCGCGGCTTTCTCAAGGCCGTCCGCCGTCCGGAGCTCCTCGACGTCCTGACCGTGCGCGAGCAGTGGCAGCAAATCGTGGCCAAAAGCCCTTACGAAAAATCCAATTCCACCCGGCGCTCCATGGCCGATTTCCGCTCCCAGGTCTGGGACCGGGAACTGGGCATGGGGGGACTTATCGGCGACCTGACCCCGCTCGACAGAAGCCCCATCCCGCTTATCGTCTCCGGCGAACTGCGCCGGTTCGTGCCCGTATGGGAAAACAAGGTCCGCAAGGCCCCCTGCCAGGCCAGTTGTCCCACGGGCATCCCCGTACAGCAGCGCTGGCAGCTCATCCGCGACGGCCAGGTGGACGAGGCCGTGGACCTGGCCCTGGCCTACACCCCCTTCCCGGCCACGGTTTGCGGCTACCTGTGCCCGCACCTGTGCATGCAGGGCTGCACCCGCTCCACCAAGAGCATGATCCCGGTGGACATCACCTTTTTGGGCAAGGCCGGGGTCAACAGCAAGGTTCCTCCCCTCCCGGAACTCTCCGGCAAAAAGATCGCCGTCATCGGCGGCGGCGCGGCCGGCATCTCCGCCGCCTGGCAGATACGCCTCCAGGGGCACGAGGCTGTCATCCACGACATGGACGAGACCCTCGGCGGCAAGCTGACCTCGGCCATCCCCAACACCCGCATCCCCAAAGAAGTCCTGGAGGCCGAACTTGAACGCGTCCGCCAGGTGCTGCCCCACGTGCACCTCAAGCACAGGCTGACCAAAGACGAATTCCAGGGCATCGTGGACACCCACGACTTCACCGTGCTGGCCGTGGGCGCCCAGAAGCCCAGGGTTTTGCCCGTTCCCGGCGCGGACAAGGCCATCCCGGCCCTGACCTTCTTGAAACTGGCCAAGAAAGGCCAGGCCAAGCCCGGCAAGCGTCTGGTCATCGTCGGCGCGGGCAACGTGGGCTGCGATGTGGCCACCGAGGCCGCCCGCTTCGGGGCCGAGGACATCACGCTCATCGACATCCAGAAGCCCGCCGCCTTCGGCAAGGAAAAAATCGACGCCGAGGCCGTGGGCGCCAAGTTCCGCTGGCCCTGCTTCACCAAGGAGATCACCGACGAGGGCCTGGTCCTGACCACCGGCGAACTCATCCCCGCCGACACCGTCGTCTTCTCCATCGGCGACCAGCCCGACCTGGATTTCCTGCCCTCGACCATCTCCCAAAACCGCGGCTATGTGGTGGTCAACGACCAGGGCCAGACCTCGGAATCCAAAATCTTCGCCATCGGCGACATCGTCAGGCCCGGCCTTCTGACCGACGCCATCGGCGCGGGCCGCAGAGCCGCCCTGGCCATCGGCGACATGCTCGCGGGCCGTCGGCCCACCCCCGACACCCGGGAAACCATCGCCTATTCTCGCGTCAAACTCGAATACTTCGATCCGCGCCTGCCCTCCTTCTCGGATATGGGACAGTGCGCCTCGGAATGCTCCTCCTGCGGCTCCTGCCGGGACTGCGGCATGTGCGAGGCCATCTGCCCGCGCGGGGCCATTTCCCGCAACGCCCTGGAGGGCAAGAACTTCGAGATGGTCTGCGACGCCGAAAAATGCATCGGCTGCGGCTTTTGCGCCGGCGTGTGCCCTTGCGGCGTCTGGACCATGTTCCCCAACACCCCTATGGGATAAGCAAGATGCCCGGGGGGATCATCCTCCCCGGACCCCCTGACTCCGATCAGGCGCGAAGGGCCGCCCCACGCTGTGCGTGGGGCGGCCCTTCGCGCCTGATCGGGATGTCATGGGTTTCGAGAATGAGGGGGGCCGGGCGAAATCATTTCCCCCGGGCGGGGTTTGGGGCGGCGGCCCCGGTCATTTCTGGGACAAAAGGCCGAGCATGGGGACGTGGAGATGGCCGTTGGAGGCCAGGATGGTCGGGGCGTGGAGGGTATAGGGCTGAAAGGGAAGGTACTGGGTGACCGTACCGCCGGCCTCGGTGACCAGAAGCCATCCGGCGGCGGTATCCCAGGGGTTGAGGGCTTTTTCGTAGAAGGCGTCGAAGCGTCCGGCTGCGGTATAGGCCAGGTCCAGGGCGGCGGAACCGGGACGGCGCACGCCCTGGGTGGCGGGCAGGAGTTTCGCAAGTTCCGCCAGGATGTCCGGCAGGTGGGTCTCGATGGCGTAGGGAAAGCCGGTGGCGATGAGGGCGTCGGCGAGGTCCCGGGTGTCCGAGACGTGGATGGGGGTTTCGTTGCGGGTCGCGCCGCGGCCGGCGGCGGCCAGGAAGGTCTCGTTCAGGATGGGGGCATGGATGATGCCCAGGGCCACCTTTCGGCCGTCCCACAGGGCCACGGAGGTGCAGACGAAGGGAAAGCCGTGGGCGTAGTTGGTGGTGCCGTCCAAGGGATCGATGATCCAGGTCTGGGGGCCGGGAACGGTTTTGGAGGCGGATTCCTCGGCCAGGAAGGTGGAGCCGGGAAGCAGGCGGCCGAGGCGCTCGACCAGGAAGCGTTCCACGGCCGTATCGGTCCGGGTGACCAGATCGATGCGGCCCTTTTTGCGGATATCCTTGGGCTTATCCCAGTGGTCGCGGATGATGTCGCCGGCCTGACGCACGATGTCGGCGGCCGCTGCCAGCAGGTCGTCCATGCGGGTCAGTTGATGAACACGTTGGCGTAACGGTCGCGGTCGTCCAGGGTTTTTCCGGTCCCGCGCACCACTGTGGTCAGGGGATCGTCGTCCACGAAAACGCTTAGGTTGGTCTCCCGGGTGATGAGCTGGTCGAGTCCGCGCAAAAGCGCCCCTCCGCCGGCCAACAGCAGGCCGTTTCTGGCGATGTCGCCCACGAGTTCCGGCGGGGTTTTTTCCAAGGCCTTGAGCACCGCGCCGACGATGATGTTCACCGGGTCCTTGATGGCCTCGCGGATATGGCCGTCGGTGATGGTGACGTTGAGCGGCGTGCCGTCGATGAGGCTTTTCCCGGAGACCTCCATGCTTTTGGGCTCGGGCAGGGGCATGGCGGAACCGATGCGGATCTTGATCTCCTCGGCCAGATTCTCGCCGATAAGCACCTGGAACTGATCCTGGACGTATCGCTGGATGGTTTCGTTCATCTCGTCCCCGGCCACGCGCACGGATTCGGCATAGGCGATGGTGGACAGGGAGATGACCGCCACCTCGGTGGTGCCGCCGCCGATGTCCACGACCATGTTTCCGGACGGCCGCTCGATGGGCAGCCCGGCGCCGATGGCTGCGGCCATGGGCTCCTCCACCAGCCGCACGTCGCGCGCCCCGGCCAGTTGGGCCGACTCGATGACGGCGCGTTTTTCCACCTGGGTGATGCCCGTGGGCACGCAGATGACGATTTTGGGTTTGGCGAACCGGAACCCCTGGATCACCTTGCGGATGAAAAAGGAAATCATGGCCCGGGTGACCTCGAAGTCGGCGATGACGCCGTCCTTCATGGGCCGGATGGCCCGGATGCGGTCCGGGGTACGCCCGAGGAACTCCTTGGCCTCGGAGCCCACGGCCACAAGAGAGCCGGCGCGGTTGTCGATCGCCACCACGGAGGGTTCGTTCAGTACGATGCCCCCGTTTTGCACATACAAAAGGGTATTGGCCGTGCCCAGATCCATGGCCAGATCTTTGCCGAGGAAATTGAAAAACCGGGAAAAAATGCTGCGCATGTTTCCTGCCAGATATCCGGGTTGCGCCGGATGTAGACGATGACCCAAGAGCGCGGGGAAGACGTGTCCGCGAAACCGATCCGGGTTTGCCGATCCGCCCGCACGCCGATCCATGCCTGCGGGCCGCTTCCAGTCATGTGCAATGGTAGAATCGAATCGGGAAAAAGTCTATGTCGCGGACGGGGAAAGACGGCTTTTCAGGTGCAGGTTTTCCAGAAAAAGAACCAAATATTCCGAAACCATGCGGACAAAGCCCTTGATATCGGGACCGAAGCCCAGGGGTCTTTCGTCGGCCAGAACCAGGACAGCCCGTGTCCGTTTGGCGAAGACCAGGGGCATGCAGATGACGCTGCGGAATTCGGCGGCGGGAACGTCCTTGCCGAAAAGCGGGGTGGAAGCGGCGGTCGACTCTCCGTCTCCGACAAACGCCGGAGAACGGTTCTTGAAAACCCAGCCGATGAGTCCCTGGCCCATGGAGAATTTTCGCGGGGCGTCCAGGGGATTTTCGAAAAGGCCGCGGTTCATGGCGTCGAGCGAATAACAATTCCCTGACTCGTCGCGCACGGCCAGAAAACAGGAGGAAAATCCGCTGGTCTCGGACAGGATGCGCAGCAACGAGGATTGAAAGGCCGGCCAGGTCGGGTGAGTCCGGCGCAATCCGCTGATGGCGGCCAGGGCCCGATAATAGCGCGCGTCCCGTCCCTCGTCGGCCCTGCGCCTCTCGGAGGCGGCGTGGGCGCCGGCCATCTCCGCGAACTGGCCGAGGATTTTCTGATCCTTCTCGCCGAAGGTGAAGGTCTTGCGGCTGTCCAGACAGACGGCGCCGCCCTCGATCACGGGACAGCCCATGAAGGCCCGGATGCGGGCCTCGTCTTTTTGGTCGTAATAGCCGAGAAAACCGCGTTTCTGATCGAAATTGCCGACCAGGAGGGGCTTCTGGTTGCGGATGATCCAGCCGGCCAGCCCCATGCCCGGGGTAATGACCACATCGGCCCTCACATCGTCGCCAAGGCTGTAGTAGGCCGCCACACGGCAGTCCTCGGAACCAGGATCGGGAAGGAACAGCACGGCCGAATAGGCGTCGAAGACGTTGAGGGCCATGGCCATGAGCTTTTGATAGAACGTCGTGTCGGACATGATGGCCTGTTTCAGAAAGCCGCCCGGGGCGACCGATAACGCCGAAAAGAAAAACTTTCTTTTCCCCTGCCGATAAGGTATTAATTCTATTTATCCGTTAGGATGATGGGATCGCAGCCCGCCGCCTTCCTGCCTGGATACCCCACTTCCCGGCGGATGGAAAGCGGCCCTCCCGCTTCCTCCGGCCATCCATCCATGCAAGGAGACCTGACCGGACCATGGCCTTTACCTGGGAAAAAGCCTTTTGCCGTGTCCGCGAGTTCCGTTTCGCCATCACTCCGGAAAAAGCATCGCCCACGGAAATCAAACGGCTTCAGTCGATTCCGGATTTGAAGCGATTTCTCGATCTGGTGCACATCAAGCACTGCCTGCTGCGTCCCTATTTCGAGCATCCCGATTATCCGCTGGTGGAGACCCGTGAACTCCTGCCGTCTTTCGAGGGCGACCTGTACGAATACAAGGAACTGCCCGGCTTCTCCATGGTGGCCCTGGCCAGGCCGTTGCGCTATTTCCAGGAGATCTTCCAGTACGACATCCTGCACTGCCTTCACGACTACAACGCCGAGGAATACCGCGAACAATGCCCTCTTGAGCATTCCATTTTCGCACAGAACATCCGCGCCTTTTGCGCCAGACTCCCCAAGATCGCCCAGGACGACTTCCGGACGGGCTTCTCGGACCGCGACGTCACCAGTCTGGAGAACTACCCCGCCCTTTTGCCCACCATCCTCCAGATGGACCGGGCCCATGTCTTTTCCCAGGACAGCCACGACGATTTCTATCTGTCCGGAGTCTATTGCTCTTTCCCCTCCTACCTGGACACCGAACTCAAACGGTTCGGCCTGAACATCCGCAAGTTTTCCGTGGGCGACGACCGCAAGTACGAGCGCAACCGCACCTTCGTCTACCAGTTCCTGATGGAACTCTACGGATTCCCCATCGTCTCGGAACGGCGCACATCCTCCGCCCTGTTCGCCCGCAGGCTCTTCCGCATGGGGGAGGACTTCATGGTCCGGGTCCTGGGCCAGACCGACCGGTGCATCACCAGCCTTTTTTCCCATCCCGAGGCCAAATACTACCCCCGGGTGGAAAAAATCGCCCTGGTCTCCGTGGACAGCCTGCACAAGGACCTGCTGTCGACGCTCGAGGCGGGAGGCTATCTCGTCGATCCCAAACGCCGGGTGGTCATCCTGAGGGTCACCTACCGCCAACACAAATACGACCCCAACAACGTCCGGCAGGACCGGGCCCTGTCCGTGGCCTCCCAGGAAATCATCCATCCCCTGACCGCCACGACGCTGTCCCGGGTGAACATCATCAAGGACACCTCCACCCTATTTTTGCGCCTCAACGACATCGTGCGCGGGGAATACAACGGACGGGTGATCTACAAAAGAAACGAGGTTGTCGACAATACGGACACGCATGAAAAGCGCCTCAAATTTCTGTATTCCTGGCTCGGCAAACACCAGCGGAGGATCATCGGCTACTCCGGAGAGTTCTATTCCAACGTGGTCAAGGTGTTGGACAACTATCTTCTCAACGCCGACAACTATGACGATTTCGACGCCATGCGCGATCTGTATCAGGAGGTATGGAGCCGCTATAGTTATATTCAACAGGCACGCAAGGTCAAAGACCTTGAAGATCTTCAGGACAGATATTACAAGGGAGAACGTCTCTCCTACCTGACGATGCTGACAATCTTCGTGGAGATCATGAATGACCTGAAATTCGAGATCGTCAATTACTTCGACATACTTGTCGAGAAGGTTCTGTATATCGGAGAAAAGGTGCTGTCCGATCGCTATCTGACGGCCAAGTACGTCCGGCCCCGGGACGAAAAGCTCTCCGAATACGGCCTCGCCGTCAAAAAAACCTACGGCCGGCTGGTGGCCCTCCTGGATGAATTCAAGTCCATCCGGAAGGCCAAGAAGGACCAGGGACTGAGCCTGTCCCTGCCCGCCGACTCCATTTGAAAGGACCATTTTGACATCCGGGAGGTTCCACCTTGGACAATCCGACCAGCACTCCCCTGACCGAACACCACAAAGGCCTCGGGGCCAAAATCGTGCCCTTCGCCGGGTTCGCCATGCCGCTGCAGTACACCTCCATCCTGGCCGAGCACGCCCATACCAGGACCCAGGCCGCCGTCTTCGACATCTGCCACATGGGCGAATTCACGCTCCAGGGTCCGGGCGCGGCACAGGCCCTGAACCGGTGCGTCAGCCAGGACGTGGAGACCCTGGACGTCGGCAAGTGCCGCTATGGATTTCTGGTCAACGACGCCGGCGGGGTCATTGATGATCTCATCGTCTACCGCCTGGAGGCCGAACGGTTCATGATCGTGGTCAACGCCTCCCGGATCGCCGCGGATTTCGCCAGACTCCAGGCCCTGTTGCCCTCCGGGCTCCTTTTGGAGGACATCTCGGCCCGGACCGCCAAGATCGACCTACAGGGCCCGAAATCCTTCGAGGTCCTCTCGGCGCTTCTGCCCGGCCAATGGTCCGACCTCAAATATTTCAACTTCACCTGGACCACCTTCGAGGGCCTCCCGCTCATGGTCAGCCGCACCGGCTACACCGGCGAACTCGGCTACGAGTTCTTCCTGCCGGCCTACAAGGCCGTGGCCCTGTGGGACACGCTCCTCTCCGACCCCCGCGTCAAGCCCGCCGGGCTCGGGGCCCGGGACACCCTGCGCCTGGAAATGGGCTACCCCCTCTACGGCCAGGACCTGGACGAGAACCACAGCCCGAGCGAGGCCGGATACGGCGGCCTGCTCAAGTCCGGGGAGTTCATGGGCTGCGCCGGGGCCAGGCTGATCCGGGAACGCCTGGTGGCCCTGTCCATTCCGGGACGGCGCAGCGCCCGCCATGACGACGCGGTTTTGCGCGGGACCGAACAGGTCGGGCGGGTGACCAGCGCGTCCTTTGCCCCCAGCCTGGGACATGCCGTGGCCCTGGCCTACGTGGAGTCGGACGCCGCCGAAAACACGGAGTTCACCATCCGCGCGGCCAAGACCGAGCTCGCCGCCACCCGGACCGACCTGCCCTTCTACAAGGAAGGCACCGCCCGGATAAAGCTGGCCTAGGCGGCGCGATAAAAAGCCTCCGGCGGCCAGGGAGGAAACCTTTTGAAAAAGGTTTCCTCCCTGGACCCTCCTTCGAAAACTTTTGGCGCGCTTCGCGAAGCCGTTTTCGCTTCCGAAGGCGTCATCCGCCAGACCGCCTGATCCAATCGGGGGGGCCGGGGGGAATCATTCCCCCCGGGCGGGAAGGGGTTCGGGGAGGGGGCGCAGCCCCCTTCCCGACACGCAAGGTCACCACGCACTATGCCCAGACTGGACGCATTCTATCTCCCTCCCGAGGGGTGGCGCGAGCCGTATGTCCTGACCGGCGGCGAGGCCGTGCATCTGGCGCGGGTGCTGCGGAAAAAGGCCGGGGAGACGGTCCGGCTCTTCGACGGCCAGGGCCGGTCCGGGGAATTCCGCATCGACTCCGTGGCCCGGGACGCGGTACACCTTGCCCCCCTGGCCGTGCGCCGGGAACCCGGGCCCGAGACGGAGATATGGCTGGCGGTCGGCTTCGCCAAGTCGGCCAGGCGCGGCTATTTCCTGGAAAAAGCCGTGGAGCTCGGGGCCGTGGGCATCATCTTCTGGCAGGCGAGGCGCAGCCAGGGCAAGGTCCCGGACGCCGCCAAGGAAGGCTGGCTCGATCAGGCCGTGGCCGCGGCCAAGCAGTGCGGTGCG
>Ga0067045_1002576_pt1 | contig 72630 bp, 63 predicted proteins | sample TerdegcTABiofilm_FD_59184 | JGI IMG/M metagenome (GOLD analysis project Ga0067045, IMG submission 59184) | Combined Assembly of (Gp0054472, Gp0054536) Wastewater bioreactor microbial communities from Singapore -Terephthalate degrading... | reverse complement strand
TTCCTCCCCCAGTCACAAGATATGCTTGTAATACTTCTACTTGGCAGTGTTATCAATCATCAACTGGACAATATACTTCACTGAGCGCTTGTCAAGCAGATTGTGTCCAACCAGTTGTTCGTTATGCCTGTAATACTTCTACTTGGCAATGTTATCAATCTTCAACTGGACAATATACCTCTTTAAATGATTGTCAAACTAATTGTCAGCAACCTTTAAATTGCCAGATTACTAATTTTACTGCTAATCCAAATCCAGTATCTTCTGGTGATAATACAATTTTAAACTGGAATTCTTCAAATTGCAGTTATTGCAATGCTTCTGCCAGTCCGTCTAATACCTATTGGATAGGCAATAAAGCCATTAATGGCTCAACCATTGTTTATAATTTAACTCAAGTTACTACTTTTAACTTAACTTGTTATGGTCAGAATAATACTGATACAAAAAATTTAACTGTCAATCTTAGTCAGAATCCTTCATTAAATGTTTCTTGCTGGGCTTCTCCTAATCCAGTTCAAATAAATCAAAACGTAACTTTTTATAGTTCTGTTTCTAATGGCTCTGGCAATTATTACTATTATTGGTCTGGCGCTGCTTCTGGAAATGCTGCTTCCTATTACCGCAGTTTTTCCTCAAATGGCACTTATTGGGCTTATTTAACTGTTACTGATTCTTGGGGCAGAACTGGCTCTGCTTCTTGCTCAGTTTATGTTGAAGGTCAAAATTACAATTATCCGACTTTAGATTTCTGGGCAGATAAATATTCTTTAATCAAAGGAGAATCGACTTATTTGCGCTGGACTTCTTCCAATACAAATTATTGCACCGCTTCAAATGGTTGGAGCGGAAGCAGATTAACTAATGGCTATGAATTGGTGAGTCCAACTAGCCAAACTACCTATACTTTAACCTGTTATGGAAATAATGGTTCTGTGACCAAATCTTTAACAATTTATGTCAGCGAAGGACAAAACATTGGTTTAACCAAATTAGGAAGAAATCTAACAAACGGCGATAGAAGTTATGAAAAGACTATTAGATTGGCAGACGGCGAAGTAGCAGAATTTTATCTTGCGGTTTCAGCAATAAATAGTGATTTAACCAATGTCGTAATTAAAGATATTTTGCCTCAAAGTTTAACTTATATGAACGGCACCACTAAAATCAATGGTGTGGTTCAACCAGATACTATTGCCAGTACTGGTCTGTCTTTAGGAAACATTAGCCGTGGTACTTCGAAAATTATTACTTTTCAGGCTTTAAGCTCAGCCCCCGGGTACTATCTCAGTCAAACTAATACTGCTGAGGTCACAGCCAATGGCCAAAACAAAGTCACGGATACTGCCACAATCGTTTTTGGAATGGTTTTAGGCGCTGCGACAGTTAAAACCGGACCAGAAGATTCATTATTAATGATGCTTTTGATTAGTTTTGGTTTGGCTTCAGTTCTCTTTTACTATTTCACTTATAATCCCAAAGGTAAATTAGTCTTTAATATCATCCAAGAATCAATCAGAAATTATCACTTTGAAAGAACCCGTCAAAAATTGCTCAAAAGAAAATAACAAATAAAAATTTAAAAAAACAAAAACCCGGGTTTTAATCCGGGTTTTTGTTTTTGGGTGGCTAGAGGGATTCGAACCCTCACCAAGAGTTCCACAGACTCTCGTGCTAACCGTTACACCATAGCCACCATCATTCAATTTCTGCTCCTAAGTTTTTTAATCTCTCTTTTATATTTTCGTACCCTCTTTCAACTTTGTCAATATTTCTAATAATTGATTCGCCTTGGGCAGTTAGGGCCGCCATTAAATAAGCAAATCCTGCTCTTAAATCCGGCACTTCTAAATCTGCGCCAGAAAGTTTGGTTGGGCCGGTAATAATAGCGCTGTGATAAAAATCTCGATTGCTAAACCGACAGGGTTTTGAGCCTAAACAATGGGTTGTAAGTTCAATTTTGGCTCCCATTTTGTTTAAAGCCTCTGTGTAGCCAAAACGATTCTCGTAGACTGTTTCGTGAACAATAGAAACTCCCTTTGCTTGAGTTAAAACAATTGTAAATGGTTGTTGCCAATCAGTCATAAATCCCGGGTGAACATCAGTTTCTAGCACAACTGAATGCAGGTCATTAGCAGAATAAAATCTAATACCATCTTTTTTCAATTCAAAATCGCCGCCAACTTTTCTCACCCAATCCAAAAAAGTCAAAATAGAACGCTGGTCAATTCCTTTAACCAAAATATCACCTTTGTTTGCCAGGGCAAGAGAAGCGAAAGAAGCCGCCTCTATTCTGTCGGTCATTATGCGGTAATAACTTCCCTTTAATTTATCAACCCCATTGATTATCCAGGTGCGATTAACATCTTGATAAATCACTGCTCCCATTGATTGTAAAAACAAAGCCAAATCTTCGATTTCTGGTTCAATGGCCGCATTTTCAATCACGGTTGTCCCTTTGGCTAAAACCGCTCCCATAATAATGTTCTCTGTGGCACCCACACTTGGATAAGGCAAACGAATAATTGTTCCTTTTAAACTATCGGCTTCTACTTTATAAACTCCATCTAAACATTCGATTTTAGCGCCCATTTCTTCATAAGCATTAACGTGAAAATCAACTGGTCTGGCGCCAATGGTGCAACCGCCTAAAAAAGGAACTTCGGCTTTTTGAAATTTATGAATTAGGGGGCCGAAAAACAAAATCGGAGTTCGATTTCTGCCGCTATATTCTATCGGCACTTTATAATTATTAAGAGTAGAAGGGTCAATTTCTAAAACATTTTTTTCAAGCCATTTGCATTTTGCGCCCAAAGCCTGGCAAATTTCCATAGTAATTTCAACATCGCCAATTTTGGGAATATTTTCCAATACTGATTTTGAATCAGCCAACAAAGCAGCAATCATTACTTTTGTGGAAACATTCTTTGCTCCTGCCAATTCAATTTCTCCTTTTAAAATTGTGCCACCTTTGACCTTATAAGCATTTTCCATAAAAAGTATTTTTAATTGTTCTTCATTATACTTGAAATTCTCTTTTCTTTCAAGAAAAATTTTGCTATCATAAAATAGTTTATAATAATTCAAATTATTATATACAGGATACAGAATACAGAATATAATGCCCCTCGTAGCTCAACGGATAGAGCGCGGGCCTTCTAAGCCTGAAATAGAGGTTCGATTCCTCTCGGGGGGACCCCCTAAAAATTAGCAAACAATCGGGATATGGGGCAATGGCTCCCGCCTAAATTGTTCGGGGACTGGCCTAATGGTAAGGCGTCTGGTTTGGGACCAGAAGATTGGCGGTTCGAATCCGCCGTCCCCGACTTTGAAAATTTTAGCAAGTGAAGAAGCAGGTGTTCCCAGTTTGAATCTGGGTATCCCGACTAATCAAAGGAGAACAGTTCTCCGTTAAAAATCAAAGGAGAACAGTTCTCCTTTAAATTTTTTTGGTGATTTTTAAGAGAGCGGAAATAAAAGCCGCTTCTTTTAAATTAGTCTTAAAATCTGAACTGACTTCAAATATTTCTTTAAAAGATTCTTTTAATTTTTCTTCTAATTTTTGATTTACTTTTTCTTCAGACCATTTTTCATTTTTTTTGTTCTGAAGCCATTCAAAATAGGAAACAATTACTCCGCCAGCATTAGCCAGAATATCTGGGACAATCTTAATTTCTCTTTTCTCTAAAATTGGATAAGTCTCTTCTGTGACTGGACTATTAGCCATCTCAATTATTACTTTTGCTTTAATTTTATTAGCGTTTTTTTGACTAATCACATTTTCTAAAGCCGCTGGCACTAAAATATCAACTTTAAGTTCTAAAAGTTTCTCATTTGAAATAATTTTTCCTTTTTTAAAATCTGTAACTTTATTTGTTTCTTTTTTTATTTTCATTACCTCTTCTGGATTCAAACCGTTTTCATTATAAATTCCGCCTTTTGAATCAGAAATTGCCACAATTTTATAATTTTTTTCAAAAGCAATTTTTGAAAAATAATACCCGACATTGCCAAATCCTTGAACCGCGATTGTTTTATAATCTTTATTTAAATTTTTTAGCAAATTTTCCATTACAATCACCCCTCCTCTACCGGTTGCCTCAGTTCTTCCTAAACTGCCACCTGCTTCAACTGGTTTTCCCGTAAAAGTAGCCGGTGATTTTCTACCAATAGTTTTTTCGTATTCATCAAGCATCCAAAGCATTATTTTAGAATCAGTGTTTACATCTGGCGCCGGAATGTCAATTTCTTCTCCAATAAAAGGAGCAATTGCTTTAGTATAACCCCGAGATAATTTTTCTAATTCTCCTTCAGAAAGTTCTTCTGAATTAACAATTACTCCTCCTTTACCGCCACCTAAAGGTAAATTATTAGCTGCGCATTTTAAAGTCATCAAAATTGATAAGGCAATTACTTCTTCGCGAGAAACAGTTGGATGAAATCTTATTCCTCCTTTGTATGGGCCTAAAACATTGTTATGTTGACTTCTAAAACCAATAAAACTTTTTATAACTCCATTATCCATTTTCACCGGAATTTTTACTTCAATTACTCTGTCTGGTTGAATTAAAAAATCAATTTCTTCTTGACTCAAATCTAATTTTTTGCCAGTTTTTCTTATTAAATCCTGGGCTGTTTTTAGCATCTCGTTTTGAGTATTATTCATATTTTTATCGCTTTTAATTTAACCGAACATTAATAATTCTGGTTTAAAAATCAAAAGTACTCCTATTAGAAGCATCAAAATTCCGCCTATTAAATGAGAAAACCGCGAATATTTATTGGTCACTCCAGTTAATCTTAAAGTCACCATTGCGCCGATAAAAACAATCATATCATCAAGCATAAAAACAAAAATATATAGAAGCATATAAAGATAATACTGCCATTTTTCTAAATTACTCAAAGCCAAAATTTGGGTGAAAATTACCGGAAAACCGGCTGAACAAACTAATTCGATCAAATTTACGGCTGCGGCTAAAGCAATAATCCCAATTAGAGATAAAAGAAAGCCACGACTTGAAACTACCTGCTTCATTTTTTCAATAATTGTTTTCTTTTGACTGGTACTGGTTACTTTACAGCTTGCTTCTGGATTAGTGAAATAATCTTTTAAATTATAAACGCCACTTAAAATCGCTACTAATCCCACAATAATTCTTATCCAAAAAATAAAGCCTAAAAACAAAATTAGATTAAGCCAAGCAGTCATAAAAAGAAAATAAACTCCGGCTGAAGTGGCGATAAAAGTCAGGCCTAAAACCCACATTTTTTTTCTATCCTCCATTTTCAAAAGCAGACTGATTAAAAATATCAAAACCCACATTGCGCAGGGATTAAAACCGTCAAGTCCGCCTAAAATAATAGCTAAAACAGGCAAAGATAAATTCTTTGTTTCTATTTCGCCGAAAAAAGGAATTTTAATTTTTTCCGGCAAAGGTTTTTCTTTGCTTGATTCTCCAAAATGAGTAAAACGAGTCAGAATTTTCCCTACTAAGTCAGGGCACTCTTGTTCTAAATAACAATTAATTGCCTCTTCAATGGCTTTTCCAGAAATCTCTTCGTTTCGCCAACCAATAATAGTTTTTTCACCTATCACTAACATTGGCAAAGCCGGGCTCTCGATATTTAATTCCTCAACCACTTGTTTCAAAATCTCGGCATTTTTATCTTGGGAAACATTTAAATAGGTAATTTTAAAATTAGAATATTGGCTTTTAATTTTGTTTAAAAAAACTTTTTCCTGAGAGCATAAAGGACAACCTTCTGTCCAAAAAAGATAGGCCCTAATTTCTTTCTGATTAACTAAAGTAGTAGAAGATGATTGTCTTTTTGTGGTAGCGGTTCTATCACTAAAAACAATTTCTTTTACCCAGTCCGCGCACTCAGCATTAAGACATTTTAAAATTAAATCCTCAATCTGTTTACCAGTAGTTTGGTCATTGAAATAACCAACAATTGTTTGATTATTAATAATAGTTAAAGGAACACCCGTAATTTCTATATTTAATTTCTTTCCTATCTCGATCAATAAATCTCTATTTTCTTTGCTATTCCAGACTTCAAAATCATAAACCCTCAATTGAGGATATTTAATTTTTAGAGATTCTAAAAACGGTTTCTCATCTGCGCAATGCGGACAGCCCTGACCCCAAAAAAAATAAAGATTAACTTCTTTTTGCTGAGCAAAAGAAGACTTATTAGCAAAACCCAAAACTATAGATAGACAAATGACAGTTATTAGAAGATATTTTTTTCTCAAATTCATCTTAATTTTTTAAACCCTTAAGATAAGAATAACTAGACAAAGCGGCTAAAGCCCCTTGGCCAGTTGCTAGAACAATTTGTTTATAAGAAAAATCGCAAACATCGCCAGCAACAAAAATTCCTTTTTTTGAAGTCGCCATTGTTTTTGGATTAACAATAATCTCGCCCTTTTCATTTAAATTAACCAATCCTTTCATTAATTCGGTATTTGGTTTGGTGCCAATTTCTACAAAACAACCATCAATTTCTAATTCTTTAATTTCTTTAGTTTTTCTTTCCTTAAAAACAATCTTTTTTAATTCCTTATTTCCTTCAAACCTTAAAACTTCGGCGCCAGTAATTACTTTAATTTTTGGTTGGCGATAGATTTCTTCTTTCAAAATTTCATCACAAGTCAAATTTTCCAAATATTCTAATAAATAAATTTCCGAAGCAAATCTTAGAAGTTCAATTGAAGATTGAACCCCAGAGTTTCCGCCACCAATCACTGCCACTTTTTTTCCTTCAAAAGCCTTTGCGTCGCAAATTAAACAGTAAGACAAACCTTTGCCCAAAAACTTTTTTTCATTTTTAATGGCTAATTTTTTTGGGGCAGCACCAGTGGCAAGAATAATTGCCAGACTCTCGAATTTACTATCTTTTGTCTTCACTCTAAATTTGTTATTCAACTCTTCTATCTTTACTACCTCCTCATAATTTTTTATCTCAATTTCGTTTTGGATTAAATGGTGGTAAAAATTTTTTAGTAAATCTTTGCCATTTATCTTTGGAAAGCCAGGATAATTTTCTATTTTTGAGGACAGTCCAACCTGACCCAAAAATTCTTTTGTAATTAAAAGAGTTTTTAGTTTCTTTCGTGAAGCATAAATTCCAGCCGTAATTCCTGCAGGGCCGCCACCGATAATAATTAAATCATACTGCTCCATATTTTTCTAATAACTTATCAATTTTTTCCTTTTTCCAGCCATTAACTACTTCATTGTTAATTAAAATTACCGGGATATTTTTTTGACCGGAAATTTCTTCCATTTCTTTCCTTTTTTCTGGCTGTTCATACAAATCAATTTCTTCAAATTGAATGTCTTTTTTGGTTAAATAATCTTTTACTAAATAACAATAAGGGCAATCCGGAGAAGAATAAATTAAAACTTTTACCATACTAAAAACTTCTAAATTTTTATCTATTATCTTATCACAAGTTTTATTATTGATAAAGTTTTTGATTGCTAAAAACAAAAATTTCGTTTATAATAACAACGAATAAGAGGGGAAAGGGCTTATAGTACAATGGTAGTACACCGCATTCGCATTGCGGAGATGCGAGTTCGATTCTCGCTAAGTCCACTTTGTTAAAAATCCGCTAACAATCAAATCAATTGCTTGTTTTTCGGTTAAACCTCGCGTACGTAAATAAGTCAATTCTTCTTCAGAAATTTTTCCAATCGAAGCCTCGTGAGTAAGCTGGGCTTTTTTATTTTCACAAACCAAATTAGGAATAAGAGAAATTTTCGAGTCCTTATCAATTAATAGCCCTTGACAATCTAAATGTCCTGTGCTCTTATTTAAAGCGAAAATCTTTGAAATTCCTTCAATTTTGCTATGTTTATCAGCCACTAATCTTAATCTAATTACTCCCCTTGAGTTTTCTCCTTTTAATTTTAGAACTTCTTCAAATTTGACCTTAGTATTTCTTCCTAAAAGATTGATATTTAAATTTAAGTCACTGTTTTTTTCTGCTTCAATAAAGGTTCTAAAAAAAAGATTTTTAGAAGAATGAGTATTTTTATAATTATAAATTAATTGGCTATCTTTTCCTAAATAAAATTCATAATCTGATTCAACTATTTCTTTTGGGCCCCACCAATGGGAATGAAAATATTGTAGTTTTGCCCCTTCTTTTAAAACAATCTTTCCTTTTGCCTTATGGCTAGCGCAGAGATTTTCTTTTAAAGCATTGCAGATAACATTACTTTTGATTTTTAGACCTTTTTCTATTATTAAAAGATTCTCTAAATTTTGTTGAGCTTTATAAGTATTTAAACTAAAACAAGTTAACAAAGGAAAATCAACTTGTTTTTTTACCCAAATAAAATAGCCCTCTTTGGGTTTTTCTGAAAAAAACTTTCTTGTCCAGGAAATTTTTTTATAAGCCTCTGGGCTTGTTAGAATCTCAACTCCTTCTACTTTTGAGATTTTTTTAACTATATGGTCTATCTGAAGAAAATGGACATTTTTTACATTTTTCATAGCCGTATTTTTTTATGGTCTTTAAAATTTTCTGATAATCTTTGCTCTGACAAATAATTTTCCCGTCAACCATTACCAAAGTTTTTGTTGGTTTTAAAAATTTAATTACTTGGCCATTATGAGTTATAAATAGAGTTGCCACCTTTTTTTGAATTATCTCTTTTTTAATTGTTTTAGCAATTCTTTCTAGATTTTTTATATCTAGACCGGAATCAATCTCGTCAAAAATTACCAATTTTGGTTTTAAAGAAAGTATTTGCAGCAGTTCAGATATTTTCTTTTCTCCGCCTGAAATATTGGCATTTAATTCTTTTAAAAGAAGTTGAGATTCCTCGGGCTTTAAAAAATTTAAAATCCTTGTTTTTTGAATTATTTTTAAAAAATCCTCTAATTTTACTCCTTTAACTAAAGGCGGCGCTTGCCAACCTAAAACTATTCCTAAATTTGTTCTTTTTTCTGGCGGAAGACTATCAATTTTCCGATGATGATAATAAATTCCCCCTTTAATGATTTTATATTTAGGATTGCCAGCAATCGTTTGAGCAAGCACGGTTTTTCCAGAACCATTAGGTCCTAAAAGAGCCACTGTTTCTCCTTTTTGAATTTTCAAATTAACGCCTTTTAAAATTATTTTGGCATTTCCTTTTACCCAAAGATTTTTTATGTTTAGGAGCATATAATTTAAGAATAATTGTCTTTAATCCACTTTTTATCCCCCAACGGGCTTATTTTCAATGTTTCACACATTGTTTCACACAATGTTGGGCGTGAAACAATTTTAAGCCTAAAACTTAAAGCGAAAATAGGTTTTTTGGCTTAACCATGCGACAGATAGCCTCGAAAGCCTACTTGTCTCATGGTTAAGCGATTTTTGCCATTCATTGTTTCACACATTGTTTCACACATTGTTTGGCGTGAAACATTTTACTAAAATTCTAAGAATTCGTCTTTATAATGTCTAATTATTGGCTTACTTTGAAAATCTTTTAATTCTATAGCCACAAAATCAAATCTCCAAGGTTGGTTTTCAAGTCTTTTGAGACTCAAATAACTTAAAATTATCCTTTTAAGTCTTTGAATCTTTTTTGTTGTTAATTCTTCTTCTGGCTCTATTGCCAAAGAGCCGTCTCTTAATCTTGTTTTTACTTCAATAAAAACAGTTTCTTTAGTTTTTTTATCATAAGCCACAATGTCAATCTCACCCCACTTCTTTCGAAAATTTCTTTCTTTTATTAGGAAACCATGGCTTTTAAAATAATCAAGAGCTAATTTCTCGCCATAGCCTCCTAATTCTAAATGTCTCATTTTATTACTTTACCAAGAATATGAGTTTTTTCAAGATAGCCAAAATACCGAGAGTCAAAAGCAGTTGAATTTGGGTCTTCGCTTAAAACTAGATAATAGCCGTCTGATATCCTTTGGTTTATCAAGGGTTTTAATAAAAGAGTTTCTCCTTTGCCTTGCACTAAATAGGGTTTATTCTCGCTATTTCTAACAAGTTGACCATTTATAAAAAGATAATTGTTTTTTATTTCTACTTTGTCTTTTGGAAGACCGGCCAATTTTTTGATATAAAGTTTGTTGGGCTGGGTTTTAAATGAAATCACTATGATTTCATTTCTTGAAAGAGGATGGCAATTGTAATAATCCATTAAAAACTTCACTTTCTCGCCATCTTTTAAAAGAGGCTCCATTGAGCTTCCACGGATTGTTTTTAAAATAACTTGATAACACTCCCTTGACAAAATTAAATTTTTATTTTCTAAATTAACAGGCGGCCGCGATAAATAAAAAAAGAATAAAAGGGCTAAAGAAATAATAAGTATCGTCAATAAATTTTTACTCATAGAATATTTATATTTCATTATAACAAATAATTCTTCAAAAAACTAACTCATTTTTTCTTGACAAAGAAAATTTTTTAAGATAAAATGGAGGGAAGATCGCCTGAGGCGGTCTTTCTTAATAAATATGCTTAATTTAAAAAATATCAAGCCATTTATCCGGCAAATTGCCGAAGAAAAAAGCATTCCTGAAGAGAAGGTAATTGAGGCAATAGAAGGAGCTTTGGCTGCTGCCTATAAAAAAGAATATGGAAAAAAACCCCAAATTGTCCGGGCAAAATTAGATATTAACACCGGCAATGTTGAATTTTTTCAGGTTAAAATAGTGGTAGAACCATCAATGCTAATTCAGGAGGGTGAGGAAGAACTTCTTCAAAAGGAAGAAAAATTCGAGAATTTAGAAACTGAGATTGATTTAAAACCAAAAAAAATTAAATTCAATCCAGAAAGACATATTCTTCTAGAAGAAGCACAAAAAATAAATCCTGACCTCAAACCATTAGACGAGCTTATTACCCCTCTAGAAGTAAAAAGTGATTTTTCTAGAATCGCGGTCCAGACCGCCAAACAAGTAATTTTACAAAAAATTCATGATATTCAAAAACAGATTATCTTAGAAGAATTTAAAGAAAAAGAAAATAAAATTATTAGCGGCGTAATTCAAAGAATTGAAAAAAGAAATGTTTATGTTGATTTGGGGAAAACTTTTGGCATTATGCCTGCTTCTGAAGGAATTCCCGGAGAACATTATCGAGTTGGGGAAAGAAAAAAATTTTATGTTTTAAAATTAGAAGACAGGGGAGAAGGGCCAGTAATTTTTCTTTCCCGTTCTCACCCAAAATTTGTCTCAAAACTTTTTGAAGCCGAAGTACCTGAGATTGCCGAAGGAATCGTAGAAATAAAATCTATTGCCAGAGAAGCAGGAAGCAGAACAAAAATTGCCGTTTCCTCAAAAGACGAAAACATTGACCCAGTTGGTTCTTGTGTTGGCCAAAAAGGCATTAGAGTGGCAACAATTATCGATGAATTAAATGGAGAAAAAATTGATATTATTCCTTATTCTGAAGAGCCTTCAAAATATGTTGCTTTATCTTTAGGGCCGGCGAAAGTCTCAGAAACAGAAATTATTTCCGAACGCCGAGAAATTAGAGTCTTTGTGCCGCCAGATCAAATTTCTTTAGCAATTGGCAAAAATGGCCAGAATGTAAGATTAGCCGCTAAATTAACTGGCTGGAAAATAGATGTGCGTTCAGTTTTAAATCCAGAAGAAACTATTCAAGGAGGAACCGCAGAAAACGGAGAAGAAAAAGAGTAAATTAAATTGTTATTATTTTTTATTTTTTATTTTTGATTTATTATGAAATACACCATTATTAATCAACCAAATTCAATCGTAGAAATCAAAATTGAACTTAATAAAAATGACCTTTTGCCTTTTGAGGAAAAGGCCTTAGCAGAATTGGCAAAATCAGTTCAAATGAACGGCTACCGTCAAGGCAAGGTTCCCTTGGAATTGGCAAAAACAAAAATATCTCCCACAGAATTAGCAGAAAAAACCGCCAGTTTTGCAATTGAAGAAATATATCCAAAAATAATTCTAGAAGAAAAAATTAACGCTTTAGGTTATCCAGAAGTCAGAATTACAAAAATTATTCCAGACCAAGAAATAGAATTTCAAGTTAAAGTTGCTCAATTAAAAGAAATACTCTTGCCTGACTATAAAAATATTGCCAAGGAATTTAAGAAAAAAACAGAAACTTCGGTCTCGGAAAATGAAATAGAAGAAACCTTAAAATGGATTTATTTAAGTAGAAATAAAAACGCCAAAGAAGGAGAACCTTTAAAAATAGATGATGAATTTGCCCAGTCTTTAGGAAACTTTAAGGACCTCGAGGATTTGAAAAAAAATATTAAAGAAGGACTTCAGATGGAAAAAGAACAAAAAGAAACAGAAAAATGGCGAATTGAATTATTAGAAAAAATTATGGAAAAAATAAAATGGGATTTGCCGGAGATTCTAGTTGAAACCGAAATTCAAAAAATGATTGAAGAACTAAAAGTGAGATTAGAAGAAATGAACCTGCCCTACGACAAATATTTGGAACAAATCAAAAAAACCGAAAAAGATTTAGAAAAAGATTTAAGAGAAACAGCAAAAAAAAGAGTAAAAATTGGTTTGATTTTAAGAGAAATAGCATTAAAAGAAAAAATTTCTGTTTCTGAAGAAGAAGTGCAAAAAAGAACAGAAAAAATTATTAGTCAAATTTATGACGAAAATCTAAAAGAAAAAATTAACCCAGAACAATTAAAAGAATTTGTTGTTAATTTGATTGAAAACGAGAAAGTTTTCTCCTTTTTAGAAAACCAATCAAACCCCCAATAATCCATTTAGAGATTAAATAAACAATTGAGATTAGGGAAAGGGTAAAACCGACTTTGTCCCAAAAATTATAGCCATATTTTAAAGTCACTTCGTTTTGAAAAGGAATAACCATCATAAACGAGGGACTGATTAAGAATGGACCTTTAGCGCCAGCCACCTTCCAACCAGGAAAATAACTGATTTTAACCAAATGGGGCTGGCCTAGATTCTGAGTAGTAAAAGTTAAACTATCATCTGAAATTGAAATTACTTCAACTGAACTTTCTCTTGGCTCGGTTTTTTTAAGAGAATTTTTAATTGTTTGAAACTCTTTATGATTCTGGTAGAAAACTATTGGTCTTTCAAAATTCATTCCCTTATACCAAGAAATTGACTTATCTAGCCATTTTCTTGTTTTCGGTTGGAGGTCAATTTCTGAAACTAATTCCACCAAGGGCGAATTTTCTATTTCGTAGACAGTAAACTCATTTATTTCCTTTAATTTCTTTAAGTATTGAGATGCTTGTTCTTTAATCTCCGGCGTAAAAGCAATAAAGTAGCGAGCGCCAAAAAGTCTTAAATGTTTAATTCCGTTTTCAAAATTAAAAGGAGGGTATTCAAAACCGGCAATGGCAGCACTTGGTTTGTGTGTTGTTTCAGTCTGATTGATAAAGTGAAAATAACTGTTTACAGAAGATTCTGTTAAAAGACCTTCAAAAGTTGGTTTATCGGCAAAAATTGGTAGATTTTCAAAAATGCGCGGAGTGCCAAATTTATCATACTCTGGTCGATACTCAACCATTACTCTGCCATATGGTAAAGATTTTAAATAAACAAAGAGCGGCGAAATACTTGACCATGTTGTTTTATTTTCAAAACCTTCGTAATTCCATTTTAGCCAAAAAGGGAGATAGCTAATAGTTTTGGGCAAATAAAAATAAATCAAAAAAGAGCTAGAAATTATTAAAAAAGCGCATTTTATTAGTGTTTGATAATTGACTTGTATTCTATTGAATACAAAATTTAAAAAAGAGCCAAATCCGTAGGAAGCGATTAAAATGTAACTTACTATTATAAAAGGTAAAAAACGACAATTAAAAATACTAGATTTATTTAACCCCAAATAAGGAATTAAAGATACTATTATAATCAAAAAAAACCAAAGTAAGTTTTTATTCTCTTTTTTAAACTTTAAAATAAAATACAAAATTCCTGTAATTAAAAAAATAAAAATTGGCCATAAGGTTATAGGAAATATCTCGTTTAAAACGATCGTTTTATACCATTGCATTTTTGCAGTATAACCTTCTAAATGAAAAACCAAAAAAGGCAAAGACCAGAAACCAGTCAGACAAAAAGCAATACCAAAAATTTTCGAAAGATAAACGAAAGTTTCTTTTGTTTTCTTTTCAAAAATAATTTTTTCTAAAAACATAATCAAAGCAAATAAAACAGAAATTATGACAGGAATTGGGTGGCTAAGTACTAATAAAGACAAAACCAAAATAGTGAGCAAAGAATATTTTTTTTCTTCTTGAGCTTTTACTAATAAAGCAATAAAAATAAAAAATAAACTAAAAGAAAAAGAAAAAGAAAATTCTCCAGCTAGGGTAGAGGGAAGATTTCCGCCATAAATAGAAAATTTTTCTAAAAACAAATAAAATAAACTAAATAACGCCCCGACTTCTGGGATAGGAAATTTAAAATCTAAAATCTTTAGACACAAAAATAACGATAAAGGAAATAAAAATGTTCCTGCTAAAGTAGCTAATTTAAATAGGATGGTAGCTGGCAGAGAAGCAAAGCGAACAAAAAAACTTATTAAATAAAAGAACAAGGGAGGATAAAAATATAAGAAAGGAAAACCAGCAGTCCAGTCAGGCGACCACCATTTTATTTTAGGGAAAATTTTGGAAGCATAAAAAGCAAGATAGTTATGAGTTCCGGTATCTCCACCTGACGCAAAAGTATTAGAGAAAACTAATCTCCAGGGAATCTGCTTGATCAGGAATAGATAAATTAAAAGAAAAATAATAAGGGTTGAAGCTCTAAAGATTTTTTTATTGTCTTTAAATAGACTATTCATAAATTTTTATTAATGAACTTTTAATCAAGGAATATCTATGATAAAATAATCTTAACTAAAAAAAATGAAAAGAGCAAATGATAAACAAATAACTCTTTCTTTAATTCTGCCTGTTTTTAACGCAGAGAAAATAATAGAAAAGGAGATAGAGATAATTCACAAAGAAGCCACGTCTCTCTTTAATAAATTATTCAACGAAAATAAGATAGAGCTATTAATCGTTGAAAATGGCTCTACTGATAGAACTCTTATTTTATCTTATAAATTAGCAAAGAGATTTCCTTATATCAGAGTTATTCATCTTGAAAATCCAAGTTATGGAAAGGCGCTAAAGACAGGCCTTGTTCTTAGTCAAGGAGATTATGTGGCAATTATAAATATTCATTTTCATAATCTTTATTTTGTTTCTCAAGCTTTAGATATCTTTAAAAAAAATGATGATTTGGCAGTAGTAGTGGGTTCAAAAAATTTAAAAGAGTCGCAAGATAAAAGACCCTGGATTAGACGACTTATTACTAAAATATTTAACTTTGTTCTCTATTTAGTTTTTAAGTATAAAGGTAGTGATACTCATGGAATGAAAGTTCTCAAAAGAACAACCATCACCCCTGTTATTTCCTTGTGTATTACCGAGGGTGAATTATTTGATACCGAGCTTCTAATTTTAGCCCAAAATAATAATTTAAAAATAAAAGAACTCCCTGTTAGTATAGAAAGGGTGAGTGGTCGATCAATCCTTAAAAGAATCCCCTCAACCTTAAAAGATTTATATAAAATCTATAAAAATATAAAAAAATGCAAAAACAAAAAATATTAATTACTGGCGGAGCTGGTTTTATTGGTTCTTCTCTAATAAAGAAATTGGTCAAAAAACCTTTATCCTTAGTAGTAATAGATAATCTTTCCACTGGTCTTAAAGAAAATATTCCTTCTCAAGTAAAATTTTATAAAAAAGATATTAGAAATAAAAAAGAAATTATTAATATCTTTCAAAAAGAAAAGCCTAGTTACATTGTCCACCTTGCAGCTCAAACTTCTGTTAATAAATCTCTAACTTCTCCTTCTAATGATGCCAAAATAAATCTTATTGGAACCATTAATCTTCTAGAAGCAGCAAGACAATTTCAGATATCAAAATTTATTTTTATCTCTTCGGCTGCTGTCTACGGAAATCAAAATCACTTTCCAGTAAAAGAAAATTTCCGCCCTAATCCAAATAACCCTTATGGTTGTGCTAAGGAATCTGCTGAAAATTATATTTTCCTTTTTAACAAACTTTATAATTTACCTTTTATTATTTTAAGATTAAGCAATGTTTATGGTCCTTATAAAATAAGCAAAAAAAGAGAAGGTGGCGTAATTGATATTTTTTGTCAAAAAATGGTTAAAGGAATAAGACCTATAATTTATGGCAACGGCCAACAGACCAGAGATTTCATTTTTGTTGACGATGTCTGTGAAGCAATAATTAAAAGTATTTTTTCTAATAAAATAAACCTAATTCTTAATGTTTCTTCTAATCAAGAAACATCACTTTTAAAAATAATAAAAATAATCAATAGAAGCCTTAAGACTAAATTGGTGCCTAAAAAACTGCCGGCGAAAGAAGGCGATTTAAAGAGAAGTAATCTTTCTAATAAAAAAATAAAACAGGAATTAAAATGGCGTCTAAAAACTCCGCTTAAAATGGGTATTGAAAAAACTATAAAGTATTTTCTAAAAATTATTGACAGCGATTAAAAAAAGATATATTATAAAATAAAATTCTATTTGAATTTAAATTATTTTTAATAAATTTTAAATTATGAATCAAAATAAACATCAAAAATTTCCCGTTAATGAAGCGCCTGATAGTTCAATATTAATTCCAATGGTTATTGAGAAATCGCCAATGGGAGAAAGAGCTTATGATATCTATTCCCGGCTACTAAAAGAAAGAATTATTTTTTTAGGCGGGCCGATTAGTGATGGTCTGGCTAATACTATTATTGCCCAACTTCTCTTTTTAGAGCATGAAAATCCTAAAAAAGATATTTTGCTTTATATTAACTCTCCTGGCGGTTCAGTTACTGCCACGTTGGCAATTTATGACACCATGCAATATGTAAAACCAGATGTGGCGACTTTTTGTATGGGAATGGCTGCTTCTGGAGCCGCGGTTCTCTTGGCTAGTGGCAAGAAAGGAAAAAGATACGCTTTGCCTAATTCAGAAATTTTGCTTCATCAGGTAATGGGAGGAGCAGAGGGTCAGGCAAAAGATGTAGAAATTGCAGCCAAACAAATTGTCAGAGTAAAAACCCAATTAAATCAAATTTTAGCAAAACATACTTCTCAACCAATTTCTAAAGTGGAAAAAGATACAGACCGAGATTTCTGGCTAACTCCAGAAGAGGCAAAAAAATACGGTTTGGTTGATGAAATAATTAAAGTAAAAAAATAAAATACTTTATGTCTCTCGAAAATTTTAATTTATATTCAGAAGAGGAAGCGAGAGAGGAAGCCTTTAAACTGCAGCAAAAAATAGAAAGCGGCAAGGCTTCTTCTTATAGCGAAGCAGAAAAATTAGTAGAAAAAGAAAAGTTAGAAAATACTATCAACGAGCTAGAGAATTTAACTAAAAAAGAAAAGTTAGACCGGAAAGATATTGAACCTCATTTAAAGAAAGTTTTAGAATTGTTACAAAATGAACCAGAAACAATAAGGCCAAGAGATAAAAATAATCGACCCGGTGGCGTCGTAGAATTAAGAAAAGATTTACCGACTCTTTTAATTCCTGATCTTCATGGTAAACGGGAGATGCTTTTTAAAATTTTAACTGAAAAAAACGAAGATGGAAAAAGCAATTTAGAAAGACTCCTAAAGAATGAATTACAAATCGTAATTTTAGGAGATGCTGTTCATACTGAAAGTAGAAATAAATTAGAGGAACAAGGAATGGCTCAAAATGAATTTTATCAAGGTAATACACAAAAAGCTTTAGAAATATTGGATAAAGAAATTGCTGATTCTTTTGGCACTGTTATGATGCTAATGAAACTCAAGGAACTTTCTCCTAATAATTTTCATTATTTAAGAGGTGACCATGAAGTGCAAAAAGAAACTTATTTTGGTGTAAGTAAAGGTGGTATATGTCAAAGTACACTTGTTAAACTTTATTTTGAAAATAAATACGGCTCAGATTTTTTAGATAAATATGACGAATTTGAAGAAAGCTTGCCTTTAGTAGCTATAGGTAATCAATTTGTGGCTTCTCATGCCCCCCATTTTAAACCTTTTACTAAAGAAGAAATCATTAATTTTCATGCTTCTTTACCTCCTGGCATTCAAAAAAAATCTGATTTTTTTGAAGATTTAACCATGCGACGCCTTGGCCGAGATCCTGATTATAAGACAAATCCTTCTGAAACTGTTACTAAAATGCTTAAAGCCTTAGAAGGTGATGAACAGTGGGTTTATTATTTTGGCCATACTATTGATGATGTTGGCTGGGATAAAACAGGCCATCTTTGTGGTTTAGATGGAAGAGGGAAGCCATATTTTATTACGCTGGAAATTAAAAAACCCGAAGAGTTAATAGTGAGATATCATTCAACTCCACCTCGGGTTGACCCTAACAAAGTGCTGGAAGGCAATGTATATTTGATAGAACAAAATTCACCCAAAAAAACAACATTAATAAATATGGAGGAAGTCTCTCAAAAAGGAATAAACCAAGAAAATCTTCCTTCCTGTACTCCTAAAGTAGAGGAATCGCCACTACAAACTTCACCAGAAAAAAATTTACCTCCGGAACAACTACCAACAAACAAACAGGAGAAAATAGAAAATAAACAAAACAAATCAGAAGAAGCGGAAGAAAAAGAACCAAAAGAACAAAAAGAGCCAAAAGAAAAGAAAGAAACTCAAAAATACACTCCTGAAGAAATTAAAAGTCGTTTTCTAGAAGAATTGACTAAAATTAAAGATTTGCCCAATAAAACAGAACTTCAAAAAAGAGTAATTTATAAAGAAGCTAGAAAATTAATAGAGGATTGGCTGCCTTTTGGCTATTTAGATGATTTTAAAGGAATAAACGAGGTAATGAATTTTATGGATGAAAATCGGCCAAAGACAGTTTTAACTTTTAATTATCAAAAAGAAAAATTAGCTCAGGAAGTTGCTCAAGAAATGGCTTTTCAGTATAAATTTTGGGAAAAATCAAATGAAGAAAAAACCAAAGCAATTTCAAAGTTTATAAATGAGTGGCTGAAAGATAAAAGCTATTATTATCAGGGGGCTGAAGAATATAAAAAAGTACTCCAACCTCCTGAGGAAATGGGAAAGCCAACTAAAGTTGAAAAGTGGTTCACAGAAGAAACTTCTGCTCTCTTAAAACTACTTGGTCAAAGAGATAAAACTTTAAGCCAAATATCTCAAATTTTAGCAATGGAAGGAGTGCCATACACAGCAGGAATTCAATCGCTTTATGACCAAATAGAAAATCAAAATATTAAAAGAATAACTGTGCCAAAACTAAGACAGATTGAAGAAATGACAGATAAACAAAGACTTGAGTTACTTGCGAAAACAAAAAAAGAATTAGGAGTTTTGCCAAAACTTCCTCTAAAATTAGAATATTACGAAAGTTTAATCTCCTCGATGAAAACAGAAGACTCAGAAAAAGCAGAATTAATGGCTGTTTGCGCTTCAGAAATTTCAGATAAAATAAACCAGCCAGAAGGCGAAGAACAATTAGAACAATTAAAAAATAAAGCCCAAGAAGTGATTAAAAAAGAACAAGTTGTTTCCCAACCAGAGGCAGTTAAAAACGCCAAAGAGTATCTAAAAAAGAAAGAAAGCATTTTAGAAAAAGCGGCTGGCTTAGCTGGTTATGGCTTGTTGCTTTTTCTTGTTTTAGTACTTTTGGGAGAAATAAAGGTAGGGGAAGCGATTACCAAAGCCGGCATTCAGCAAAAAAAATAAAAATGTTAAATTATTAAATAGTTCTAAAATATAATTAAAAATAAATGGACCAAAATTTTTTAAAACTTTTTCCTCCAGAATTACAAGAAACAATTAGTGCTTTATATGATGTAATCCTGGAGCGGGCTCTTTCAAGGGCTTATCAAAATTTAGATGAAGAGAGAAAAGCATTAATGGCAGAAATATTTTCTCTAGACAATGAGAAAGCGAAAGAAAATTTTTTGAAAGAATATTTAAAAGATTTAGATAGTTTGATAGTTGAAGAAACAAAAAAAATAATAGAAGAAATAAAAAAATAACCCTTCTTTTAAAAAACAGGGGTTATTTTTTTGAGCGGGTGAGCGGAATCGAACCGCCATCTCGACCTTGGCAAGGTCGCATAATGACCATTATACGACACCCGCAATTTTTAAAATTTTATCAAAATAATTTTAAATTAGCAAGTGATTTTTGGCGAAGCCAATCTTTTTCAAGTGAAGGGTTGACTTTTTTTGGTTTTCCCTCTAATATTGAAGATGAATATGGACAAAGAAGTGATAAAAGAATTAAAAAAGAAATTAGAGAAAGAAAAGGCTCTTTTGGAAAAAGAGCTTTTAAAGTTTGCTGATAAGGATAAAAAGGTAGAAGGAGACTATGATACTCGTTTTCCTGATGCTGGAGTTCATACTTCTGCCCCAGATGAAAGCGCCCAAGAAGTCTATGCCTATGAGAATCTTCTAGCCTTAGAATACGCTTTAGAACTTCGACTTAAAGATGTTACTGAGGCTCTAAATAAAATTAAAACCAACGAAAGTAGTTTTGGCAAATGCGAAAAATGCGGTAAAGAAATTGAAACTGCCAGGTTAAAAGTTAATCCCGCAGCCAGAACCTGCATTAGTTGCTCGGCTAAAAAATAGAAAAAATTTAAAATTTTCAAAAAACAGCGGGGAGAATAATATGTTAGCAAAACTTTATTCAGCCGCTGTTTTTTGTTTGGAAGTTTTTAAAGTAGAAGTTGAAGTTGATGTCTCAGAGGGACTCCATTCTTTTAATATTGTTGGCTTGCCAGACACTTCAGTTTTAGAAGCAAAGCAACGAGTCTCAGCGGCCATAAAAAATATCGGCGCCAAATCCCCATTAAGAGCAAATAAAAAAATCACTATTAACTTAGGACCGGCTGACTTAAAAAAATTTGGCTCTTATTATGACCTGCCAATTGGTATTGGCTATCTTCTGGCATCTGACCAAATTCCCCCCTTTGATTTTGAAAACAAAATTTTTATTGGCGAACTTGATTTAGAAGGAAATTTAAAACCAGTTGCAGGAGTTTTGCCAATCGCTTTATGGGCAGAAGAAAATAATTTCAAATATCTAATTCTGCCAAAAGAAAACGCTTTCGAAGCCTTAGCCGGAGTAAAAAATCTAAAAATAATTGGCTTAAACAATTTAAAAGAAGTAATTGCTTTTTTAGAAGGAAAATTGACTTTAAAAAATAATCTTAAAGATTCCCTCGAAACTCAAAAACACCAAGAAAATCAAATTATAACTCCGCCAGAGTTTGCTCAAATTCATGGTCAGGAGTTTGCTAAAAGAGCCTTAACTGTTGCGGCTGCTGGCGGACATAATTTGCTTATGATTGGACCACCAGGTTCAGGCAAAACTCTTTTAGCCAAAGCCTTTCTGAGTCTCTTGCCAGAACTTTCTTTTGAAGAATCAATTGAGGTAACAAAAATTTATAGCATTAGCGGGCTTTTAAACAGCAGCCAGTTTTTAATCGTAAAAAGGCCGTTCCGCAACCCCCACCATTCTTCTTCTTTAGCCGCCATTGTCGGCGGTGGCACTTGGCCAAAACCAGGAGAAATCACTCTTGCTCACCGAGGCATCCTGTTTTTAGATGAATTACCGGAATTCCGACGCGATGTTTTGGAAAGTTTAAGGCAGCCTTTAGAAGAAGGGATGGTTTCTATTTCTCGGGCTAAAGGCCGGATAGTTTTCCCAGCAAAATTTATTTTAATTGCGGCAATGAATCCCTGTCCTTGCGGGTATTTTGGCGACTCAAAAAAAGAATGTACTTGTTCTGCCGCTGATATTATTCATTATCGGAAAAAAATTTCTGGCCCTCTTTTGGATAGAATTGACTTAATTATTGAAGTTAATCGCCTTTCTTTTGAAGAAATGAAAAACAAACCTTCAACTGATAATTTTTTTGAAATCAAACAAGAGATCAGCCAATGCCGCAACCTTCAAGAAGAACGTTTTAAGATAATTAACCAAAAACAAAAAAGAAATATTTTTACTAACGCAGAAATGGGAATTCCTGAAATAGAAACATTTTGCCAATTAGACAAAGAATCAGAATCTCTGCTTAAAAAAGCAGTTGACAAATACGCTTTATCTGCTCGTTCGTATCACCGACTACTAAAAATCAGCCGGACAATTGCTGATTTAGAAAACTCAGAAAAAATTAGATATCAGCATTTAGCCGAAGCCTTAAGATACAAAGCAGAATTAAAAATCAATGAATAGGTGCTCTTTATGTTTAAAATAAATCAATTATATCTTCTTATTTTAAGACAAATGGATTTTTGGCTCCGCGAACTTCGAAATGTAAATGACAGCCGTTGGAATTGCCGGTGTTACCCATTCTTCCTATTAATTGTCCCTGAGCCACTTGCTGACCTTCTTTTACCAAAACTTCGTTTAAATGACCATAAACTGTGACCGTGCCGTTTAAATGTTGTATTTTGACTAAATTGCCATAACCTAAATTATAGGCGCCATTTCCTTTGCTTTCTATTACCATCCCTTCATTTGAAGCATAAATAGGGGAACCGCAAGAATTAATAATATCTACCGCATTATAATAATGAAGAACGCCTTTATTCCAACCACCGCTTGTTGGATAAGCATAATAATTTTTATAATCGGGTAAATTTGTAGTATCTTCTGTCATTGACTTAAGACTACTAGTTGAAGCAATCGTAGGTGAAGTTAAAGTGCCGTTAGGGATAATCAACTCCTGACCAATGGTTATTTCATTTTTTTCATCTAAATTATTAAAAGCGATAATCTCATTTAAATCTGCTTTATATTTTTTAGCAATTGAAGAAAGAGTTTCGCCTTTTAAAACCTTATGAAGAACTCCTGAAACAGGTAAAATAACCAACTCTTGGTTTGGTTTTATAACCGATCCTGATTTTAAATTATTCGCCCAGATAATGGTATTCAAACTAACCCCAAAATCAGCAGCAATCTTTCCCAGAGTGTCTCCTTCTTTTACCAAATATTTAATAATTCCATGTCTGGCGATAGTAGGAAGATAAAAACCAAAAGGTGAGTGATTGGCATATAAGGCGGAATTTTCTATCACAAAATAATAATTTTTTTCTCCCTCTATTTCTTTTTCAAATTCTGATAAGGTAATCTGGCTGCCATCAACCTTCATATTATCAAAAAAAGCGTAAGCAGTTTTAAAAGCTAGACTTTTTGAATTTTCAGTCAATCTACTTGATTCTTTAATTCTTTCTTGAAAGCCATTTTGTTTAGAAAAAATTACTGATTTATTTAAATAATTATCACCAATAACAAGAAAAACTATTGCTAAAATAATTAATCCTTCTCCTAGATAAGAGGGAAGAACTTTTTGTTCTTCTAAAACTTCAAATTTACCTCTTAAATACGAACAAAAGGCTTTAAATACCTCATAAACTTTTCCCAAAACTGAAATTGAAGAATCTATCAAAATCTGGCCATTTTTCGGTTGTTTTTTAGAAATAGGAATAGTATACTTTAATAAAAAGAGCCCTTTAAGACTCTTTATCTATTTTATCAAATTATGACCCTATGTCAACCCCTAAAACCGAAAAAAAGATTGGGCCAGGTTTTTTTAAAAAATCGCCGTTATTTTAAAAAAATCATTAAAGCATTAGATTTAAAACCAAAAGAGGTAGTAATTGAAATTGGACCAGGAACAGGATCTTTAACTGAAGTCCTTCTAGAAAACAAAGCAAAGGTTATTGCAGTTGAAAAAGATCCTTCTTTTTGCGTTTTTTTGAAAAAGCGGTTTAAAAATAATCCTAATTTAAAAATCGTTGAAGGAGATATTAGAAATATCTTAGAAAATTCCGAATTCCAAGAAACAATCGCCAAACAAATTCCAAATTCTAATTACAAGATTGCTGGTAATATTCCCTATTATCTTACTTCTTATCTTTTCCGCCTTTTAATTGATTTAGAAAAAAAACCGAAAATTATTGTTTTAATGGTGCAAAAGGAAGTGGCTTTAAGAATTACGGCTCAACCTCCAAAAATGAATCTTATGGCGGTTTTAATCCAAACTTTTTTCAAACCAAAAATTGTTTGTTTTATCTCTAAAAATAATTTCTGGCCAAAACCAAAAGTTGATTCGGGTATTATTAAATTAACCTTAAAGCCGGAAATATTTCTAAGCAAAAATGAAAAAGAAAAAGCAATCAAAATAATAAAAGGTGGCTTTGCTCATCCAAGAAAATTGCTTTTAAATAATCTCAATAAAAATTTAAAAATTCCGAAAGAAAAATTAAGAAGCATTTTTCAAGAATTAAAATTACAAGAAAATATTCGAGCTCAAAATTTAAATTTGTCTCAGTGGCTCCTTTTAAATAAAAAAATTGAAAGTCTTGACTAAATATTATATAATAAAAATAAAAACTATGAAAAACTCAAAATCATTTCTCGTTTCTCTTCTAATTTTAGTCCTTCTGTTTGTTGGCGGCTTTTATCTTCCAAAACCTCAAAAAGAAAAGAAAACAGAAAAAACAGAAATTTCAGAAACACCAACTTTTCAAATTCCTTCAGAAAATATTGTCACAACAACAGACAACGAGAAAACATCTGAAATTTTAACCCAAGAACCCGAATCTTTAAAACTTCTGGCAGCTGCGAAAGTACCCCAAGAAGCAAAACTCTTTTTACCTCTATCTTTGAAAGATATGTCGAAAAATAGTTTAGGCGAACTTTTAATTTGGAAAGAGCCAGGAATTGTTGAATGCGAGCCATGGGGGCCTGGCCAAGGATATGCACCATGTCTGCCAGGAACACTTGAACTTGACCCTCCTTGTCCAATGTTTATGGATTGCGATGGTGATGGTTATTTTTGGTGGAAAGGAGAAGATTGCGATGAAAACTGTCCAACTTGCTATAAAGATTCTCCTTTTACTACTTCTGAACCAGATGGTAGAGACCAAGATTGCGATGGATTGGTAGATGATTTAATAGAATGCACACCGCAGTATGGAAGTAGCAAATCATTTGGCTATAGTTCAGATTGTCAGTGGCTGCCAAAAGGACAAACTAATTTTGTTTTAGTTAATGAAGGGGAAATGGGAGAAATTCCCACTGATGAAATTCATTGCAAGAAAATTTTTGGAGATTGCACAAATGCCGCTGGAGGTTTTGGAAATTGCACTGTAAGTAAAACCCCGGGGTATTTTGTAAAAGGCGGGGGAGTTACCTGTGGGGGCGGAATCTGGCGAACTGATCAAGGAGATTCTATTTTTGATTGCGGAAAGGCCTTAAGAGTGGATAGTTATCGCGGTTATTACGGTTGTGGTGGACCTTGTCCAGTATGTGTTCCTCAATTAGAGCCGGAAGCGGCCTGTACCCAATGTAATGTTAATTCTTCCTTTGATTTTCCAAAAGATTTGAATGGTGACGGAATTGTTGGCGGACCTTGGGGTTTGTGTCACGGCTATTCAACTGTTAATTGCCAAGAAATGACTGGCTGTCAAAAAAAGATTGTTTCTGGCAAATATCACTAATTAGAAACATTCAATAATGAGCTTAAAAAAAGCAAAATTTTTAAAAATAGTTTTACTTGCTTTTCTATTTCTGATATTAACTAAAATAAATTCAGAAAGCCATTTTGTATTAGCAATAGATTCAAACAATCCAGATAATCCAGAAACAAAAAATTTTAACCAAGAATCTAATCTTTTTAAACTTATAAAAGAACTATTAGAGAAAACGAAAATATATTTGGTTTTTCCAAAACTCTATTTAAATCTAACTGCTAGCATATCAGAAGTTGAAGCGCCTTCACAAATTTATCTTCCTCAGCCGATGAAAGATTTGTCAACTTTTAATTTAGCCAGTGACCGTTATTATATCAGACCCTGGGAGACAAATGGATTGGTGGAATGTGAGCCTTGGGGAGTTGGTAAAGGAATCAGTGTCTGTTTGGCGCCAGTTTTTCCCGGAGATTTGCCTTGTCCAATTTTTATGGATTGTGATGGCGACGGCCATTATTGGTTTAAAGGAGAGGATTGTGATGAAAATTGTCCAACCTGCTATGTTGGTTCAAAATTTTATACTGATTATCCTGACGGCAGGGACCAAGATTGCGATGGACTGGTTGATGACAATATTGAATGTCAACCTACTTATGGAGCAAATAAAACTTTTGGCTATGATGCAGATTGCAATTTTACCCCTAACACTTCTTATATCTTAATTAATGAAGGAGAAGTTGGAGAAATTCCTTATGATGAAGTCCATTGTCAGAAAAGATGGGGTCAATGCACTGATTACCAAGGAGGATTTTCAAATTGTACAGTTTCAAAAACTCCAGGCTATTTTGTAAAAAGCAGTGGAATTAATTGCGGTGGCGGAGTTTGGAGACAAAATAGTTCTAATGCTTTATTTGATTGCGGAAAGGCCTTAAGACCAACCAGTTATCGTGGTTATATTGGCTGTGGCAAGGAACAATGTTGCCGATATACTTATGTTTGCCATGAAACTAACTCTGGAATAGTTTGCGAATGTACCTCTCCTTGTGAATGCAATAATGACCCCTGTCCCAATTGTAATCCAGATTGCTACTACCTGCCTCATCCTTATGATGCTTGCTTTCCTGGAAATTGCCCGATTAATGCTTCTTTCCAATATGGAAGTGGTGTCTCAGGAGGAGGTAATGGTGGCGGAGATTCTCCTCCTCCATCACCTCCTTCTGGCGGAATAAGAATGGAAGCGCCTGTAAAAAATTATTTTCTTAGTTATCTCTCTCCCCAAAAAGCATTTGGGGCCCAAAGCCAAGTCGGGCCCTGGGCTTTATGCCACGGCTATTCTCAAATTAGTTGTCAACAAATGACTGGCTGTGAAAGAAAATTTGTAGAGAACAAATACTACTAATATTTTTGTTAACTAATAATTCTAATTATGCTATAATGTTTTAAATAAAATTAATTAAAAATCCTATGAAAAACAAATTGTCTCTTTTAATTTTAATAACCGGTATCTTTTTAATTGTTTTCTATTTAGAATCTCCGCTTTTGACCGAAGGGGCGGTAAAATACTATGGCACCCAAGGGGTTTGCACCAAACCTTATTACAAACCAACAGATATTGTTGGCTATTTCTATGATGTAAAATTAAAAGAAGCCCTCTATATAACCTATGACTGGTGCGTGGTAAAACCACTTTTATGGTATGGCACAATCTTTGGCCATTATGATGTTGACGCAAATAAAATTAAGGATTCTCTAGACAACATTTTTCCAGAAAAACAAGTTTATTATGGATTGATTCCTAATTATTTCTTTAAAGATGGCGGTAATTTTATCCAAAGAGGAAAATTTACTACCCAGCGCCACGGTGATGAAAAAACTGGTTATTTTTTGAATGATAATGCTTTTAAAAATATTTTTGCCGGTAATTTTCCAAAACCCCCTCGTTATGTTCCCACTAAAGACACTAATGACCCAATTTTTCAACAGTATGGACTAGCAGGAGTAAAAGAAGCAAAGGGAACAGTTGCTCCTTTAATAATGAACAGAATGTTAGAGCTTCATCAAATCTTTGAGAATCATATAGCTAAAGGGAGATGTAATAATATTAGTTATGCTCAAAAATATACTGCTTACTGTGATTATTTTGCCATTAGAACAAAACCTTATTCTCCTCGACAGTATTATGGACTGGATAAATTACCGGAATATAAACCTCAATAAATTTATATGCCAGAAAAACGAAATCTAAAGCAACTATTTGCCATTACATTTACTATCTTACTGATAGGAAGTTTTTTTTATCCTTTTGAGACTTCATTTGCCCAAGATATTAATATTAAAAATTTTTGCACAGCAATAAAAATGTATATCGATGACAGATGTCCTAGAAATGACCATACCTACAATTGCCCTGTAAATGGGATTTTCTATTCCACTTCTGCTAGTTATGGTGCTTGGTCTGCTCCGGGCCCTACTTATGGACGCTTACGAGATTATTATCAAAGTCTGGATTGCAATAATGAGCAAAAGGCAAAAGAAATTATCGACCAATTCTTGAATGAATTTTGCCCTCAATATGCAAATAAAGATACAGTACTAGATTTTTTATGTAAAGAGTGGGAAAATCCAACTGAAAATGGGCAAAATCTAATTAATGCCGTTGTAAAACCAGGCGGAAATATTAATTTAATAAGCAGTTATCAAGTAGGTAAAAAAATAGGTGAGGATTTAGCAGAAGACAGCAAAAACTGTACAATGGATGCAGATATTGGTTTTATTGATTTTTTAAAAAATCCAATATCATGGTTTTTTAGACTAATTTTTTGGGTCTTTGCTTATATTTTAGAGTTTATTGCTAATGTTTTTCTTTTTGTCTTAACACCAGAAAATTTCGGCGGCTTTGTTAATTTCCAGCCAGTAAAAATTATTTGGACAGTTACTAGAAATTTAGCTAATTTAGGAATAATTTTAGGCTTTGTTTTCACTGCTATTGCTACTATCTTAAAAATTGAAAAATATAGTTGGGATAAAATGCTCTGGCGTTTGGTTTTAGTGGCGCTTCTCGTTAATTTTAGTTTAGTTATCTGCGGAATGCTTGTTGATTTATCTAATTTTTTAATTACTTTTTTTATAAATGGCGCAAGCGACCAAGTTATTAATTTTCCAACTCTTTTAAAATATACAGCTACCAAAATTGCCTGTAGTGGAGTAGGACAAGGATTCTGGTACGAGACAGCAACAGCAGTCATAGGAATAATTGTCGCCATTATTTTTATTGGCCAAGTAATTGGTTTAATCATTTATGCGGTGACCCGAATTGTGACTCTATGGTTAACTTTGGGGCTTTCACCTTTAGGCTTTTTAAGCATGGCCTTTCCCGGAGCAGAAAAAATCGCTCAAACTTGGAGAAATTTCTTTACTCAGGCGCTCATTTCTCTACCAATTATCGCTTTTTCATTTTTTATCGTTTTAGTAATGCTTAATGCAGTTGCCACTTCTTATTTTACTCCAATTGTAGCTGATATAGAAAAAACTTTTGTCCAAAATATAATTTCACTTATAGCTTATGCAGTTATCATTATTATTTTATCTCAAGCAACATTAACGATAGCAGGAGCAATTGGCGTTCAGCAGGTCCAAAAAGGTTATCAGTGGGCAAATAAAGCCATCTGGGGCGCACTAGGATTTGCTGGCGGAGCGGCGGTAGGCGCCACTACAAAAAGTTTAGTAGGTTCGGAAACCTGGCGAAAAACGGCTGAATCGTTAGAAAAAAGCAATCTAAAGTTGGCTCATAGTCTAGGAACTACAATGAAAGATGTAAGCCAAAAAACCCGCGAAGGAGAATTAAGTAATCTCAGTAAAAGGGCAGATAAAATGACTGATGACCAAGTGCGACAAGAAATAAAACGCTATATGAAATGGAATGACCGACGCTCAACAGCGGTTTTAGTCGATAAATTAGTAGAAAGAGGAAAACTTTCCACTGGCGACCCAAATGATAAAGAAAATATAAAAAATATTGATGATAAGGCTTTGGCTTTTGCAAAAGACTACGTTAATGTTTCTCAACTTAAAAAAGTAAATCCTTATGAATACGTAAAATATTATTCAAAAGATGAAGATATTAAGAAACATCTAGAGGACATTAGAAGAGAATCACCTAATCTTTCGCCCGAACAAGAAAAACAGGAACTTTATAATCGTCTTTTAATTGATTATGCCTCAACGACCTCGCCTGAAAAACTAGCAGAAGGAAGATGGCAAGAGATTTTTGATTATATAAAAAATAGTCAAGAAAATGAAAAATTAGGAAATGACAAATTGATTGAAGTCTTGAATAAACTTGTCAAAAATTTAACCCCTGAGGCAATGGCTGCAATCGCCCGCTCAATGGAAACTAACCAACAATATACTTTTATTGAAAATGTTAAAAAAGCGGTAGAACCAGAAGCCAGCGCCGTCGGTAAAAGCGCGAGGGATTATCTTTTAGAAAATAAAGGTTATGGCTCTTTGCGTTACTTCCAAGGTACCCTAGGAAGAGTTCCAACAGAACCAAAAGAAGAAAGTTATTCCGATGGATACAAATTACATAAAGTTGATAAAGACAAAGGAATTTGGCTTCCTCCTTCAAATCCTCCAAAAGGAGGATAACAATTTTAGATTATGGCAAATTTTGACCCCAAACAATTCATTGAGGAATTTAATAAACTACCAGCACCCTTAAAAGATATCTTGTCTTCCTCTTTGCTTGGCAAAACAATCGAAGATGCCTTAAGTTTGGCTAATATCTCAAATGAAAGATATACTGATTTAATGGATATAACCTCTGAAGTATTGATGCTTCATCTTCCTCCTCAATCTTTTAAAGATAATTTAATTTCAAAATATCAATTTAAAGAAACTGAGGCACAAATCATTAACCAAGTTATTCAAAACAAAATTTTTCAGCCTTTAATGCCCCTGCTAAAGCAAGGACCAACTCCTTTAGGACTAACTCCTCAAGAAAAAACTGTTTCTTCTTTTGAAAAAACAGTAAAAAAAATTTCTTCTTTTCCCCAAAAAATTCAATTTCCAAAAATCCCTAATATTTTATCTAAACAAAGCAAAACTGAAACTTTAGAAACAAAAAAAGAACCAAAAAGCCAAACTATTCCTCAGATAATTGCTAAACAAAACACAACTCCTTTTTTAAAAATTCCTCAAAAGCAAGAAACGCCGTTAACTTCCCTTAAAAAACCATTGACCGAACCATTGAAAAAATCTGTTCCCCAACCATTGGAAAAATCTCTTCTAAATGGGGAAAAAACAAAAATGGAAAAAAAAGAAATTGAAGAAATTGAGAATCTTCAAAAAGAAATTCCTGAAGCAATTGAAATTGAGATCGAAAAACCCGTTCAACAAAATATTAACGTGACACCGATTAATATTCCCGAAGTTTCTCCGGAAAAACAAGCAGAAATAAAAAATACTTTAACTCAATTAATGACCTCAAAAAAATCCGAGACTCCAAAAATAGTCGAAGAGATGGAAAAAATAGAAAAAACTCCACCTTCTCAACCTCAAAAACAAGAATCAAAAAAAGAAAAAGCAACAGCAGAAATTTCTCAAACTTCAAAAGTAATTACCGGAAAAAACAATCATTTTATAAAAGAAAAAATGCCTTCTTCAACAGATCAAGATAAATCCTCTATTTTTGAAATTAAAATTAAAGAAGCAAAAGAAAAAAAAGAAGAATTACCTGAAGTTCGTCAACCTATTTCCTACAAAAAATACCATCCAGAAAAACCTTTTGGTGAAACTTAAAAACTCAAAAATTAAAAATTACAAAATTAAAAATTTTTGTTAGGATTATGCCTTATCCGGTTCCACAATTTATTAAAGAAGAAACAAAATTAATGGGGTTAGTTAATTTTACTCAGTTAACTATTTTAGTATGTTTAGGAGGATTAATTATTTTACTCTTTTACACTGTCCAAAGAACTCTTTTTTTTATCTTAACAGCTTTTCTTCTTACGGTTGGCTTAGCAATTACTTTTGGCAAACTTTATGAGATTCCAATTTATAAATTAGTTGGTTCAATGTTTCGATATATTTGGCTTCCTAAAGAATATCTGTTTGAAAAACAACAATTACCTTCTAAACCACCGGTTAGTTCTAAAAAAACAGAGTCAAGACAAACTGGATTTTCTTCCTCTTCTAAAACTTTAGATTCAAATACTCTAAAACAATTAACTGATATTTTAAACCAATAACATGGCTAAAGAAACATTTTCTGTCCAATCATTAGTCCCAATCCAAGAAATAAAAAGAGGGGTTATTGTTTTAAAGAACGGCTCGCTTCGTTCTGTTTTAGAAGTTTCCGGAATCAATATGAATTTAAAATCTTTAGAAGAACAAGAAATGATTTTAACCAGTTGGCGTCAAGTGCTAAACCATCTCGAATTTTCTCTCCAGGCGATTATTCATTCACGAAGAGTAAATATTGAATCTTATCTGATTTATATCCAAGAAAGGATGAGTCAGGAAACTAATGACTTATTAAAACTCCAAGGAGAGGACTATTATAATTTTCTTCTATCTTTGACGTCTCAAAATTTAATCTTTGACAAAAAATTTTTTATTGTAGTTCCTTATGATCCAGTAATAATTAAGCCTACCAGTCTGTTAGGACAATTAAAAGAGACTTTTAGCGGTGTTTTCAATCTAAAAAGAGAATCCTTCTCTAATATTACTCTTTTATCAAAAGAGGAATTTGAACAGCATTCACAGCAACTGATGATTAGACAAGCAAATCTTATTTCCGGCCTAACAAGATTAGGATTAATAGTTACTCCCCTTGAAACAAATGAATTAATTCAATTATTTTTTAATCTTTACAATCCTCAAAATATAGAAAAGGAAACGTTAAATCTATCTGACTATAATCAAACAAAATAAGAATATGGCGCTGAAACAAATATTTAACAAAAAACTAAACTCTTTAGAAAATCTCCCAAATTATCGGCAGGCAGTTTCCACTCTTTTGGACGTTATTTCTCCAACTGGTTTAAAAATTAATCCAAATTTTTTGAAATTGGGAGAAAAATACTGTTCCACTTTATTTATTTTAACTTATCCGAACTATTTAGCCAGTAATTGGTTTTCTGTTTTGACTAATCTTAACGAAACTTTTGATATTAGCATTTATTTTCATCCTTTAGATACAAACCAAGTTTTAAGAATGCTCAGAAAAAAATCAGCTGAGGTTCAGGCGCAGATTTCTCTCGAAGCAGAAAGAGGGTTAATAAGAAATCCACTCCTAGAAACTGCCCTTCAAAATATAGAAGAATTAAGGAATTTAATTTTACAACAGGAAGAAAAACTATTTGATGTCGGAGTTTATATTACTTATTATGCAGATAGTCAAGAAGAGTTAAAAAAAGTTCAAAAAAGAATTGAATCGCTTTTAGAGCAATTAATGATTTATGCCAAACCAGCAGTTTTTCGGATGTACGAAGGTTTTGAATCCTCACTTCCTTTGGGCCTGAATAGATTATTAATTACAAATCCTTTAAATTCCCAGCCAGCTTCAACTCTCTTTCCTTTTGTTTCTGTAGATTTAACCTCTAATAAAGGAATTCTATATGGGATAAACCAACATAACAGCAGTTTAATTATCTTTGACAGGTTTACTCTGCCAAACGCCAATATGATAGTTTTAGCCCAATCAGGCGCTGGCAAAAGCTATGCGATAAAGTTAGAAATTTTAAGGTCTTTGCTTTTAGGCACTGACATTTTAATAATTGACCCAGAATATGAATATGCTTATTTAACAGAAAGTATTGGTGGCAGTTATTTTAAGATTGCCGTTGGTTCAGAGGATCATATTAATCCCTTTGATATGCCAATAGTTACAACTGATGAATCAAACGACGAAGTTTTTAGAAGCCATATTTTAAACCTTATTGGACTAATTAAATTAATGGTTGGCGGCTTAACACCTCAGGAAGAGATCATTTTAGATAGTGCTTTAAATCAGACTTATGCTTCAAGAGATATTTTCGCGGAAAATATTAACGAAGAAAAAACTCCACCACTTTTGGAGGATCTAGAAGAAATTTTAAAAGGATTAGAAGGTGGAGAAGAACTTTCGGCTAAACTTTACAAATATACAAAAGGAACATATGCTGGTTTTTTCAACCAACAGTCTAATATTGATATTGGTAATCGTTTAGTGGTTTTTGGTATTAGAGATTTGGAAGAAGAGCTACGACCAATTGCAATGTATCTGGTTTTAAACTATATCTGGACTTCAATTAGAAAAAACCTGAAAAAGAGATTAACAGTGGTTGATGAAGGGTGGTGGCTGTTAAAACATGAAGAAAGTGCTTCTTTCCTTTTTAATCTAATAAAAAGGGCAAGAAAATACTATATGGGGGTAACTTTTATTTCCCAAGATATAGAAGATGCCTTAAATTCCCCTTATGGCAAGCCGATGATTACTAACTCTTCTTTGGCTTTGCTTTTAAGACAATCGCCGGCAAACATTGACATCGTTGGTCGGGCTTTTAATTTAAATGAACAGGAAAAAAGTATTCTTCTCCAAGCAACAGTCGGAACTGGCTTATTTTTCGCCGGCGACAAACATGCGGCAATCCAAATCTTAGCCTCTTATGCTGAAGACCAAATAATTACTTCAAATCCGGCTCAGATATTAGAAATTCAAAAAACAAAAGAAGAAACTAAACAAGAATATGACTAACACTGAAAATAAACAAAATCTTCCTCTACAAAATCAAGAAGAACCCAAAAAAGAAAAACAGAATCCTCCAATTAATAAAAGTATTTGGATATTACTATTTGTTCTTGCGGGGATAAAAGAATTGCTTGAATTCGTGAGTGGTTTAACAGTAATACTTTCAATAATAATTTGGCCAATATCTTTACTTATAGGTATTCTTATTATTATTATTCTCTTTATGAGCGGCAAACTAAAAGAGCGTAAAAATCTTACAACTTTATTAGGACATTTAGTTGATATGTTTCCGGTGATAAACACTATTCCATTTTCTTTTTTATCTCTTTTCATTTTGTACTTAACAGAAGCAAAACAAAATAAAACAATCCAAAAACAGCTTACTCTCTCAACTTAATTAAAATAATATCATGAAGAAAAAAATAGTTATATTATCTATTTTGCTAATCGTTTTTGCGGTTTCTTTATTGCCTTTCTTCAAAACAAATGCAAGAGACATTGACGAAATGAATAAAGAATACGGCGGCTCTGATTTAACTTCTCCTGAACATTTGCCTCCACCAGTTGAAAGCCCAACGAGCGTTATCCCTTATAAATTCGAAACTGGAATTCCAGGAATAGCAAAGCCAGGAGAAGAATTGGAGCGGATGACCCTTTCAGAACTTATAGTTTTACTAATAAGATATATTTTTCGTATTGCTGGTATTTTGGCTTTTGCAATGATCGTTTATGGTGGAATAGAATATATGATTTCTGCGGGAAATGCGGAAAAACAAAAATCTGCTCAACAACACATTATTGGAGCAGTAATTGGCCTTGTGCTTCTTTTTGCCTTCTGGTTAATTCTCAACACTATTAATCCTGACATTTTAAGAACAAGTTCTTCATTTAATATTAATATAGAAAACAACACAGAAAACGATAATAACACTGAAAACGAACCTAATTCTAGCCCCCAAACCCAAACAATAGCCCAAAATTTACTTAATGGCGGAGACGATTTCGAAATTCTTTGGGAAGCTGCAAAACGAGACCTTCAAGATGTAGTAGATAATAAATGTACTTCAATCTATAGCAATACTGACCCCGCCTATCGAGAAAGCAATTGTATAGAAGAAAAAGGAACTATGGATAAAGCCACCAATACTATCCATCCTTATCCATCTTGTCCAACTATTCACGAAGATCTATTAGTTGCTCTTGATTATCTTATAAACGAGAAATTCAAAGAAATAAAAAATGGACTTCCTTCTACTTGTAATCCAAAATTGCTAATTTCTCCTTTCTTGAGCAGTCATAATTATTGTACTAATCCAAATGGTAGCCATAAATATGGTTGTTCTGTTGACATCGCGATTGAGGATAAAAATGAAAATACAAAATCCTGTACACAAGATTTACTAAGATCACTTTGTACCGCCGTATCTAATGTAAATAGTTGTGATACTTTTTACACTTGTACATTTTCTCTTGGAGGAGTACCGATAGGAATTGTAAATGAAACTAATTGCCCCGGTGTTGATCCTCATCTTCATTTTCAAGCCAGAAATTGCCAATATCCTTAGTTATTCGGTAGGTTTTATTATTATATGCCTATTTTTACCTTCTCCAACGCTTTCAGTTTTAACATCGCTTCTTAAAGCGATTTCTAAATGAATTATTCTTCTGTCTTTTGGAGCCATTGGCGGCAATTCTAATGGCTCTTTTGAAATTGAAACTTTATGAGCGGCTTTTTGGGCAAATTCTCTTAATTTTTCTTCGTAGATAGTTCGGTAACTATTAATATCTAAAACAATCCGCCAATCAAAATCTTCAATTAATTTTTTTGACACCATATTTAAAATCATTTCAAAGGCTTCTAGATTTTCTCCGCCCCTGCCGATTAGCAGTCCTGAATCTTGGGTCCTGATATTAATTTTTATTAATTTTTCCGAATAATCTTCATTAATCTCCAAAAAACTGTCAGTAAAACCGGCAGTTTCAAGCAAATTTTCCAAGAAACTTTTTAGAGGAGCAATTTCCATATTCAACTAATATTTCTTAATTGAAATCTTTGAATTAAATCAACTAAAGACAGTCCTATCCAAAAAACCATTAAAGCCGAAGGAAAACTTTTATAAATCAAAAGAAAAATAAAAGGAAAAAATAATAACATTTTATTTTGACTGGTTTCTTTTTGAAGCAAGCCGCTTATAAATCCTAAAACAACATAGATAATTGTTAAAAAAAGATTGGGTTTTGCTAAATCAAAGCTTAAAAACATAAAGTTTAAGGGAACTTGGGGCAAAAAATGATAAAGATGACTACTCCAGCCATTTTTTATCAGTTCAGTTAAAAGAACCCAGATACCAATAAACAAAAAAAACTGAAGAATAACAAAGCCAAAAGTGGCAAGGGGATTAACTTTTTCGTCTTTAAACAGCTGAAAAACCAATTGGTTTGCCTGCTTTGGGTCGGTTTTATATTTTTTCTGGATTTCCTGTATTTGAGGTTGAATGCGAGTTAATTTTTTCTGAGAAATTGTTATTTTCCCATACCAAGGCCACATCAAAATACGAATGCCAATCGCTAAAACAAAAATTGCCAAACCTAAATTACTACTAAAAAACAAACTTAATAATGCTAAAAGATTAAAAAGAGGTTGATAAAAAATAGGATATAAAAAACTTTTCATTAAAAATTATTTAGACTTTCAAGCAAGTTAAGAAGCGAATTTTTTAAAATTAGTTTATCTCTGAAAGACAATTTTTTAATCAGAACAATTAAATCAAAATTAAACTTCGGTTTTAAAAATTGGCGTTCTTTTTCCCAGTTTCTTAAAATTCCTTTTACTTGACGACGGATCTTGTTTCTTGAAACTAAAGTCTGAAAATTTTTATTTGGTGCAATTACTGCAAAACGATTATAGTCTAAATTGTTCTGGCGATAAAAAATTTTGAAAAAATCATTTTCTTTATGCTGGCTTTGTTTTAAAAAATCTGATATCAAAGACGAAGAAAGCCGTTGCTTTTTATTAATCATTTTAAACTGAAATTTTAGATCTTTCTTTTTGTCGCCGACGTTTCAAAATATTTTTTCCAGAATTGCTCTTCATCCTTTTTAAAAATCCATGGGTTTTCGCTCTTTTTTTCTTTTTTGGTTGATAAGTTCTAGACATAATTTTTAGATGGTTCATTGTATCATAATTTTTTTTTAGGGTCAAACTAACTTTCAAAACCTTTTTCCTCTATTCACTTCTTATCAACAGTTTATCCCCAAAAATAAAATTGACTATCTAATTTTATTTTGCTTATATACACAAGGAGGGTTATAATAAGAGATAAAAAAATAATCAAAAAAGATTTATGGATTTAACCGAGCTCTGGAAAGCAGTTTTAGGGGAAATCAGACTATCTATTTCAAAAGCCAATTATTTAACTTGGTTTAAAAATTCATTTATTAAAGAAATAAAAGATGGGGTGGCTTTTATTGGCGTTTCTTCAAATTTTTCTAAAGAGTGGCTAGAACAAAAATATCATAAAAATATCTATCAAATTCTAACAGAGCTTGAACCGAGTATTAAGAAGGTGGAATATGTGGTTGCCCCTACCACTAATCCAATTAATCTCGAAGACGCCATTGAAACAAAAAAATATTTAAAGAAAAAATCTTTTTCTTTGGAAAACCAACCAACTTTTTATGAAATGACAATTGATTTAGAGACGAATTTAAATCCAAAATATACTTTTGAAAACTTTATTGTCGGTTCTTATAATGAATTAGCAAATGCTGCTGCTTTAGCAGTAACAGAAAGTCTAGGCACTAAATATAATCCTTTATTTGTTTACGGCGGAGTAGGGTTGGGCAAAACTCATCTTTTACAAGCAATAGGTAACAAAGTAAAAAAAGAAAGAAAAAAAACAAAAATTTTATATGTCAGCGCAGAAAAATTTACTGAAGATTTAGTGAGGGCAATTATGGAACAAAAAATGAGCGATTTTAAAAACAAATTTCGCAATTTAGACCTTCTTTTAATTGACGACATTCAGTTTATTGCTGGTAAGGATAAAGCCCAAGAAGAAATTTTCCACACTTTTAATACTCTCAGCCAAAAGAACAAACAGGTGGTTTTTACGTCAGACAGACCGCCAAAAGCGATTCCTTCAATCGAAGAAAGACTAAGGTCGCGATTTGAAGGGGGAATGACCGCTGATATTGGCTATCCGGATTTAGAAACACGTCTGGCAATTTTAAAAATAAAAAATCAACCAACTCAGCATTTGATTCCTGAGGAAAGTCTATATTATTTGGCTGAATCCATCCCTAAAAATATTCGCGATTTGGAAGGGGGATTAAACCGATTGATTGCCCAAGTAAAACTTTTAAATAGACCGATTACCTTAGAAGAAACAAAAAACATTCTTTCTTCTGTTTTAAACAAACCAAATGAATATATTTCTCCCCAAAAAGTCATCAAAAAAGTGGCTTCTTTCTATGATTTAAAAGAAGAAGAAATTTTAAGTCATTCAAGAAAAAAAGAATTAGTCAAACCAAGACAAATTATTATGTATCTTTTAAGGGAAGAAATGGGTTATGCTTTTACTAATATTGCTGAAAAAATGGGACAGCGTGACCACACTACTGTGATTCATGCTTGCAAAAAAATTACCAAGGAAATGGAAAAAAATCCAGTTTTTGCTCAAGAAGTTTTTGTTTTAAAAGACCTATTGTATAATAAGTAGAAAAAGAGTTGATAACTGGTTGATAATTTATTATAGAAATTAAAATATTTAAAATAAAAAATAAATTATTAAGAAATTATAGCATATTTTTGAATAATTTATCCCCAACTTATTCAAAAATTTATCCAGGAATACCTCTTTATTTGCAAATAATTTTAACTTATTCCCAAAAATTTTCTCTTTAATAATAATAAATAAATTAAATTAATTAATTTTATGAAATTTATTACCTTAGTAGAAAATTTAAAAAAAGCCGTAGTTCTTGCTGAAAGAATTACTAGCAAAAACATTACTCTGCCAATTTTAAGTAATGTTTTAATTGAAACAAATAAAAATCAAATTCATCTTAAAGCAACTGACCTTGAAATTGGTGCCGAAATAAATGTCTCTGGAAAAACAGAAAAAGAGGGGAAAGTGGTAATCCCAGCCAAAACTTTTAGCGATTTTTTAAATAGTTTGCCCGAGGAAAAAATAATTCTTGAGGCAAAAGAAAATAACCTAAAAGTGGAAAGCGGTAAATTTAAAACCATTTTCCAAGGATATTCAAGCGAAGATTTTCCAATTATTCCCCAAATAAAAACTAGACAAATTTATAGAAATTGAGAAAGGACTTTTAAAGGAAGGACTAGAACAGGTAATTCTAAGCGTTGGTTATAGCACTAATTTTCCGGAATTGACGAGTGTCTTATTTAAAATAGAGCAGGAAGGATTAAAATTAGTTGGGACTGATAGATATAGGTTAGCAGTAAAAACCATCCCTTCAGAAAAAATCAAAACTAATCTTAAAGAAGATTTTGAAGTCTTGGTGCCCTTAAGAACTATTCAAGAAGTTTTAAAAATGCTGGCTGAAAAATTAGAGGACGAGTCAGAGATAATCACTATTTCTCCCGACCCGAATCAAATTCAGTTTGCCACTGAAAATGTGAGATTAATTTCCCGGTTAATCAATGCTGAATATCCTAATTTTAAAGACGCCATCCCGACTAATTTTGAAAATCAGGTGATTTTAAAAAGAACCGATTTAAAAGAAGCAATTAAGGTAATAGGAATTTTTAGTGGAAAAGTTAATGAAGTGAAATTTAGATTTAATCCTTTAAAAAAGGAAGTGGTTTTAGAGGCTCAAGACCCAACTTTAGGCCAGAGCGAAACTTTACTTGATTCAGTGGAAATCAAAGGCAATCCTTTGGACATTGCCTTTAATTATCGTTTCTTTTTGGATGGATTGGAGGCTTCTAGAGGTGAAGAAGTATTCATTGGTTTAAATAAAGAAAATAGCCCGGTTTTAATGCGGGGCAAAGAAGAGAGTAATTTTCTTTATGTCTTAGTGCCTTCTATAACTGTTTGAAGAAAATTCTCGTGGAAGTACTTATTTGATTGAAGCTGTCTTCAGCTTCAATTTTGATTTCATTTTGTTCTTTCAATAAATTATAAGGCAGAAAATAGAAGAAATTATTTTCAGTAGTTTTACTCATTTCTCCCAGCATTTCATTATTAAGATACAGTCTTGTCTTTAATGGTGCAGAGCCATAAATATTTGCTTCTACTTTTATATCAGTTGAGGAATATTCGCCTTCTTTTGGGGAGACAATTTCTATTGTTGGCACATCTCCAAATTCAATAGTAGTATTTATCATTTCACAATCTAAGGGATGCCAATCTGGTCCTAGAGATAAGTTATACTCAGTTTGAAAATTTAAAATATTTTGTTGAACCCAATTTAAAACCGGCATCTCCCAGAGAAGATATTGAGGGTCATTAAAAGGATTAGAAGGACAGGCACCTAAAGGATCATTTTTATCTAGATAATGGAGGATCGAATGAATTTCTTTGACAGTTTTAATTTCTCCAGTATTAGTATTTTTATATTGACGATTAATAATATATTCTCCATTCATCATTGGCTTTGGAGCCAGAATTTTAGGATTATATGGTAATGGCTGAGAAAAAGTTGAAGGAGAATAAAATTTAAAACTTTTTTCCATAAATTCATGCCATAAAGGAGCAGCCACCATTATTCCTGGGGCGCCAGTTGGAGCTACTGGTGAACGGTCATTGTTGCCAGCCCAGACGCCAACTACTAAAGAACTACTATAACCCAGAGTCCAAGCATCTCGGTATTCGGAATCAGTGCCGGTTTTTGCTGCCACTTCAACTTCTTTAAAATAGAGGGGGCTGGAATAACCAAAAGCCGGAGCTCGACTTTCATTGTCAGATAAAATACTAGTGATTAATTTGGCGATTTGCGGTTCTAAAACTTTTTTTGATTTTTCTTTATATTCATAGATAATTTCGCCTTTTGAATCTAAAATTTTTAGAATACTTACTTGAGGATGATATATTCCTTCTTGATTAAATACTGAATAAGCATTAACCATTTCATTAAGTTTGACTCCTCCACCACCTAAAACCAAGCTTAGACCATAAAAAGATGGTTTTTCAGTTAAGGTAGTAATGCCAAAATCTTGGGCAGTTTGAATTACATTCTGAATTCCGGCTAGATATAAAACTTTTACAGAAGGAATGTTTAAAGATTGGGCTAATGCCTGGCGAAAAGTAACTGGTCCTCTAGTTTTGTTATCATAATTCGTTACATAATAGGGATTTAAAGGATCAGTTGAAAAGTTCATTTTTATTCCATCTAAAGCAACATCAAAAACATATGATTCTGGAAGATAGCCTTTTTTAAAAGCAGTCGCATAGACAATCGGTTTAAAAGAAGAACCTGGTTGGCGGACGCTTAAAGTGGCATTGACATTTCCTTCAGCTTCTATATTCCAGTAATCTCTTGAGCCAACCATTGCCACTATTTGGCCAGTTTTTGGCTCTTGAGCAAGCAAAGCCAAATTTTTTGCCCCTACTTTTTCTTCATTGATGTCTCCGTATTTTTTTACCAATTCTTCAGCAATTGTCTGAAGATTCATATCTAAGGTGGTAATAATAGTATAACCTCCTTTTTCTAATTCTTCTTCTCCAAATTTATCAAAAAGCATTTCTCTAACATACATTACAAAATGAGGAGCCTTGATGCCAAAACTTGGTTGAGCAAAAACTACTTTTTCTTTTTTTGCTTTTTCAATTTCTTCTTTTGGGTAGTAATTTAACTTTAAAGCCCAATCTAAAATGTATTCTTTTCTTGCTTCTAAATCGTTAAAATGAGAACCATAAGGAGAATAATAGCCAGGCGCTTTTATTAAGGCTGCCAGATAAGCGGCTTCAGCCAGAGTCAAATCTTTAGCCGATTTATTAAAGTAAAATTGGCTAGCGGCTTCAATCCCATAGACATTGTAACCATAATGAACTTGATTTAGATAGGCTAAAAGAATTTGGTCTTTATTCCAACTTCTCTCTAAACGAATTGTTAGAATTGCTTCTTTAATTTTTCTGGATAAAGTTTTATCCAGAGTTAAAAAAGCATTTCTGGCTAATTGCTGAGTAATAGTTGAGCCACCCTGGAGGTTTCCTCGTTTAAAAATATTATTGTATAAAGCGCGAATAATTCCCTTTAAAACAAAACCATGATGAGAATAAAAAGTGTGGTCCTCAACCGCTAAAGTAGCTTTAATTGCATAAGGTGAGATGTCATCTAAACTGTTAACGACAGTTCTTTTTTCGCCGCCATGAATTTCGTAAAGAAGAATTTTTCCAGTTCTATCATAAATTTTAGTTGATTGGTTGACTACTCGTTTTGAAAAATCAGCCGGGTTGGGTAAATCTTTTGAAAAGTATATAAAAACCAAGCCCGAAAAAATCAGAAGGGCGATAATAAAAACGGTAACAAAGGCGATTATTTTTTTAAGCATTGTAATTTATTCAAACCAGCCAAAGCGACAGCAAGCGCATCAGCTGTGTCATCAGGAGTCGGCAGTTCCTTAAAAGAAAAATAAAATTGGATAATTTTCTGGACATCTTTTTTTTCTGCCCGGCCATAACCAATAAGATTTTGTTTTATTTCTAAAGGGGTTAGCTCAATCAGAGAAAGATGGTTTTTATAAAGGACAGAATGAATAATGCCGATGGCTTCGCTAATTGACATCGCGGTTTTTGCATTTTTAAAAAAGAAAATTTTTTCGATGGCTGCCAATTCTGGATTGTATTCTTTTATTAATTTGTTTAAAAGTTTTTCCAAAGTTACTAACTTTTTCCCTTTTTCTTTCTCTCTTATTTCCCAACAGCCATAATTAATTGGCTTCACATTATCTTTTGTAGTTTTTATAATCGCAAATCCCACTCTCGTAGTTCCTGGATCTAAACCTAAGATTATCATAAATCAAAATTAATAGTTAACATTTGAATACACCTCTTCAACATCGGGATAATTAGCCAAGGCAGAAAAAAGATTATCTAACTCTTCAATTATTTTTTTATCTTTGATTTCTATAAAATTGTCCGGCACAAATTCAATTTCTGTTTTGAAATCTTTTAAATTTAACTTGTTTTCCAAAAATTTTTTGAGATCGTTAAATTTGGACAAATCAGTATAAATAGCAATTTTTTCGTCTTCCTCTTTGATTTCTTGGGCGCCATTTTCTATTGAAGAAAGGGCAAAATCGTCATTCCAAAGATTTTTATCAACTAAAATTTTACCCATTTCTTTAAAAAGATATTTTACAGTTCCTCCTTCGGTCAATTTTGCCGAGTTTTCGTTTAAAAGATGCCGTAATTCAGCCAAAGTGCGATTTTTATTATCAGTGACAGCCTGAATTAATAAAGCCACTCCTTGGGGACCATAGGCCTCAACTAAAATTTCTTCCACGTTTTTCCCCTCCAAAGAATCCCCTGCTCCTCTTTTTATCGCTTTTTCAATATTTTCTTTTGGCATTCCTAATTCTTTGGCTTTTTCAATCGCAATCCTTAATTTAGGATTGCTTTCAGCGTCTGTTCCCTTTCTTGCCGCGACTGTAATTAGATTAGTAATTTTAGAAAATGCTTGGCCTTTTTTAGGGTCTTTCTGCGCTTTCTGATATTTAACTTTTGCCCATTTAGAATGTCCAGACATATAAAATACAAAATAAAAAAATAAAATATAAAAAATAAAAGATATTTTAAGTGTTAAGTTTGCTTTTTTAATCTTTTATTTTTTTTATCTTTGATCTAGTTAATATATTATATCGCTTTTTAATGGTTTTTTCAAATAAAAGCAACTTGAATAAATACTGAATTTAGAGTAAAATTAAGATATTATTTATGAATTTAGAAGAAATTAAAAGCCAAGCGAAAAAAGAGATAGAGGCAGTTAAAGAAATTAAAGATTTAGACAATTGGCGAATAAAATATTTAGGCCGGAAAAGCGACCTTTCTTTATTTTTTGATAATCTCACAAAAATACCATTAGACCAAAGAAAAAAGGAAGCCCAGCAAGCCCATAATATCCGTTTGTTTTTAATTGACCTTTTTAAATCCAAAGAAAAAGATTTTTTAGAACGAGAAGAAAATAATGAGTATTTAGACCTTTCTCAGCCCGGCATAAAAAAAGAGATTGGGCATTTGCATCCGATTAGTTTGGTTTTAGAAGAGATAGTTGAAATTTTTCGAAGTTTAGGCTTTGAAGTTATAGAAGGACCAGAGATTGAGACTGAATATTATAATTTTGATGCTCTAAGAATTCCGGAAACTCACCCTGCTAGAGATATGTGGGATACTCTCTGGATAACATCGAAAATGCTTTTAAGAACTCATACCAGTCCAATGCAAATTAGATATATGGAAAAACACCAGCCTCCTTTTAGAATTATTGTTCCGGGCAAAACTTTTCGCCATGAAGCAACCGATGCTTCTCATGAAATTCAGTTTCATCAAGTTGAAGGTCTGATGGTTTCAAAAAACATTAATTTTTCCAATTTTAAATTTATTATTGAAGAATTTCTAAAAGCGATTTTTAAAAATAATATTTTGATAAGATTTAGACCAAGTTATTTTCCCTTTGTTACGCCTGGAGTGGAAGTGGATATAAAAATTAGGCCACAATTTAAAGAGCAGAAGCCAAAAGTGAATCAAAATGAGTGGTTGGAAATTATGGGAGCAGGGATGGTACATCCTGATTTATATAAAATAGTAGGATATAAAGAAAAAAATCTTCAAGGTTTTGCTTTCGGTTTAGGAGTAGAAAGAATCGCGATGATAAAATATAAAATTTCGGATATTAGATTATTTACCTCTTCAGATATTAGATTTTTAAAGCAAATGTAAACATTCAATTCTGTCTGTTCCAATACTACTGAAGCAACATTGGGGCAGGCAGTTAAAAATTTATTTTTTATGTTGCGTTTTTCATACAATCTTTTAAAAAAATATCTTCCCTTTAAAGAATCACCTGAAAAATTGGCAGAATTTTTAACAATGTATCTTGCTGAAACCAAAGTTAGTTATTATCAAAAAAGGCCAATTTTAGAAGTTGACCTTTTGCCTAATAGAGTTTCAGATTGCAGTGGTCATTTTGGTCTTTTAAAAGAGATAGCTGCCATTTTAGATAAAAATTTCGTTTTTCCTTCTGTAAAAATAAAAGAAGATAAAAAGATGCCTTTGGTAGGAGATCGGATAGAAGTAAAAATTAAAGATTCCAGTTGCCGACGGTATCAAATGAGAGCAATTTGGGGATTAAAAGTGAAAGAATCGCCACTCTGGCTTAAGAATACTCTAGAAGAATGTGGCCTTCGGCCGATAAATAGCGTTGTTGATGCGGTCAATTATACGATGCTTTTAACTGGTCAGCCGCTCCATGTTTTTGATTTTCAAAAAGTCGCTTTTAATAATAAAAAACCAGCAAAAAAAGAAATTATTGTTCGTTTTGCTAAAAAAGGAGAAAGAATCTTAACTTTGGATAATAAACTCTACAATTTAGAAAACAACCATCTTGTAATTAGTGATACCGAAAAAATTTTGGCTTTAGCCGGAATTAAAGGAGGAAAATCTGCGGAAGTAGATGAAAAAACGAAAATAATTCTGATTGAAAGTGCCAATTTTTCTCCAGAGATTATTAGAAAAACCTCCTGTCAATTAAATTTGAAAACTGATGCCTCGTATAGATTTGAACATAATCTTTCTTGTGATTTAACCGATTATAGTTTAGATTTAGCTGCTGATTTAATCCAGAAATTAAATGGAGGGGAAATTTTAAGAGGAAAAATAGATAAAAAATCTGGTCAGGTGATAAAAAAAGAAATTTTTATAAGTTTTAATGACTTCGAAAAATTTGCCGGTTTTAAAATTTCCAAAAAACTAATCAAAAAAAACTTACTTTTATTAGGATTTAATTTAAAAGAAAAAAAGAATGGCATTTCAGCTTTCCCCCCTTCCTTAAGAACTGATATTTTAGTTAAAGAGGATATAATTGGCGAAGTTTTGAGAATAAAAAACTTTAATAATATTCTAAGTCAGCCACCGCAAGCAGAATTAGTTTTTAAAAAAGAAGATGAAAATTGGCTTCTAAAAAACAAATTAAAAACTTTATTAAGATGTTTTAATTTGTACGAAACCTATAATTACTCTTTTATCTCGAGAAGAGAAAAAGAACTTATTGGGGAAAGTTTTAAAGATTCTGTTATTGAAGTTTTAAATCCAACGAGTGAACTTTTTTCTTTTTTAAGGCCAACTTTAGCTTTTAATTTTCTAAAAAATATCAAAGATAATAGTAGATTTGAAGATGAGTTTGGCTTTTTTGAAATCAATAACATTTATTTGAAGAAAAAAAATAATTTTAAAGAAGAATTAGTTTTTGCGGGAATAATTTATAAAACTGTCAAAGATAAAAATCTTTTATTTGAAGCAAAAGGGATAATAGAGAGCATTTTTTTAAGATTAGGACTAGAAAACGAGAAATATCTGTTTAAAGATTTTTCCAAAGACAATAAATACCTTGCGATTTTAAAAAAAGGTGGAGAAATAATTCTAGAAAAAGAAAAGATTGGGATTATTGGTTATTTTAAAAAAGATTTATTAAAAAAATATGATATTGATGGTCAAGCAGTTTTTTGGGAAATCAAAGTTTCTCCTTTTAAGAAATTTATCTTTAAAGATAAATTTCTTAGCCCCCTTTTAAAATATCCTCAAACAAAAAGAGATCTGTCGTTAATTGTTAGAAAAGATATACCAGTGATAAAAGTTATCTCAATTATTAAATCTAGTCCTGTCAGATATCTAAAAGAGGCAGAACTTTTTGATGTTTATACTGGTCAAAACATTGGCAAAGAGGAAAAAAGTCTAACTTTTCATTTAATTTTCTATTCTTCTAGAAAAACTCTAACTTCAGAAGAAGTTGATAAAGAAATGGAAGAGATTATTCAAAATTTACGAAAAATTAACGCTGTTATTAGATAAAATGGCAAAAGTAAACAAAGAACAAATTAATAAAGAGGAGCAAAATTCTTCTTATACTGCTAAAGATATTTATGTTTTAGAAGGGTTAGAGCCAGTTAGGCGAAGACCAGGAATGTATATTGGTTCAACAGGAGTGGATGGCTTGCATCATTTAGTGTGGGAAGTAGTAGATAATTCAGTTGACGAAGCGATTTCTGGCTATGCAAAAAATATTTTGGTGGAAATTTTAGACAAAAATAAAGTAGCGATCACTGATGATGGCCGCGGTATTCCAGTTGATATTCATCCAAAAACAAAAAGATCAGCCTTAGAGACAGTAATTTGCACTCTTCATGCTGGCGGAAAATTCGGCGGTCAGTCTTATAAAGTCGCTGGCGGACTTCATGGAGTAGGAGTGTCGGTAGTCAATGCCTTGTCAGAACATTTAATTGCTGAAGTTTGTCGAGATAATACTTTATATAAGCAAGAATATTCGCGGGGAAAGCCAATTACAAAAGTCATTAAAAATGGTAAATGCTCAAAGAGCGGAACAAAGATTACTTTTGAACCAGACCCAGAAATATTTAAAGAAATAAATTTTGATTTAAAAAGAATTTTAGACCATTTGCGTGAGCAAGCATATTTAACGCCTGGATTGACAATTAAAATTAAAGATTATCGCAATAAAACCCTGATTCCTTCTTATACTTTTCATTTTGAAAGCGGAATAAAAGCCTTTATTGAATATTTGACGAGAGACTATAAATGGTTAGTGAAATCTCCTTTTTATGTTTTTCAAGAAAAAGATAATATTCTAACAGAAATTGCTTTAGTTTATATTGAAGACCAAGAAACTTTGGAATTTTCTTTTGCCAATAATATTCATACTCCAGAAGGGGGGATGCATTTAACTGGTTTTAGAACTGCTTTAACCAGAGTTTTAAATGATTATGCTAAAAGTGAAGGATTTTTGAAAGAAGAAGAGAGCGGTTTTTCTGGAGAAGATACAAGAGAAGGATTAGTGGCAATTATCAGCATAAAATTGAAAGAACCTCAATTTGAAGGTCAAACAAAGGCGAAATTGGGTAATCCTGAAGCCCGTTTGGCAGTGGAAAAGATAATGAATGAGAGTTTTAAGGAATATCTTCAAATAAACAAGGAGGATGCAAAGAATATCATTGAAAAATGCTTACTTTCTTCCAGGGCAAGACAGGCAGCGAAAAAAGCGCGAGAAAATATTTTAAGAAAAGGGGCGTTTGAAGGAGCGACCTTGCCGGGAAAATTGGCAGATTGTATTTCAAGAAAAGCCGAAGATTCAGAACTTTTTATTGTTGAGGGAGAAAGCGCCGGTGGAAGCGCAAAATTGGCCAGAGATAGGAATTACCAAGCAATCTTGCCTTTACGAGGAAAAATTTTAAATGTTGAAAAAGCCAGATTTGACAAGATGATGGCTTCGGAAGAAATAAAATCTTTAATCATTGCTTTAGGAACAACAATTGGTGAGGATTTTGATTTAGACAAACTTCGTTATCATAAAATTATCATTATGAGCGATGCTGATAGCGACGGCGCTCATATTAGGACTTTGCTTTTAACTCTTTTTTTCCGCTATTTTAGGCCTATAATTGAAAATGGTTATCTTTACATTGCCCAGCCGCCTTTGTATCGAATTCAGAAGGGAAAAGAAGTATTTTACGCTTATTCTGACCAAGAAAAAGAGAAAATTGTTAGAGAACTGGTGGGAAAAGAAACTAGAAAAGAAGAAAAACAAAAAGAGAAAATTATTAGATTAAAATTAGTAGAAGAAAATGAAGAAGGGCAAATTCTAAAAGCAGAATCAAAAGAAGAAGAATCAGAAGAAAAAGTTTCTGGTTTAAATATCAACCGCTATAAAGGTTTAGGAGAAATGAATCCAGAGCAATTATGGGAAACTACGATGGACCCTGAAAGAAGAATTTTAAAAAAAGTGACAATTGAAGATGCAGAAGAAGCAGATAAACTTTTTGACATTCTAATGGGAGAAGAGGTTTTGCCAAGAAAAACTTTTATTCAGGCTTATGCCCAAAAAGTAAAAAATTTAGATGTTTAAGAAATTAAAATTATTTCTTACCATCTTTATAGGAATTTTTTTAATTCTTTTCTTTATTTTCAATGGCCTGGCTTTTATTTCTCTGGCTCAATATAAAACAAAACAATTTTTCAGTTATCTAGAAAATGAAATTAAGAGACCACCAAGTTTTTTAGTCTTAAAAACAACCACCACTTTAGGGCAGAAGTCAATGCCTTTTTTAAACAATATAGAGACCTCTACAAACTTTATTTTAAAAAAACCAATTTCAAGTTATACAAATAATACTTTGATTCTTCCAAAATTTGAAATTGAAGCCCCAATCATAAAAGTTTCTAAGCCAAACCTCAATCTAATTTATCAAGAACTAAAAAAGGGAGTGGTGCTTTATCCTGGCTCTAGTAACCCAGGTGAGGGATATTCTATTATTATTGGCCACTCAAGCCAATATCCTTGGGAGCCAGGAAGGTATAAATCAGTTTTTTCTTTACTTAATCAACTTCAGAAAGAAGATTTAATTTATCTAATCTGGGAAAATAAATTTTTAGTTTTTAAAGTTGAAGATAAAAAAATATTTCTTCCTTGGCCAAAAGGAAATGAGACGACGGAAACTGTTTTCCCGCCTTCTTCGCAGAAGGTTCTAATTCTTCAAAGTTGCTGGCCAGTGGGAGTAGCATCTAAAAGAGTAGCAGTTAAAGCGGTTTTAGTAGAAAACTTTTAATTTGCCTTTTTAAACGAAATCCGCTATATTATTAAAATGGCGTTATCGTCTAGTCTGGTTAGGACACGGGGCCTTCAATCCCGTAACATGGGTTCAAATCCCATTAACGCCACTATTTACAAAATTTCAAATTACAAAGTTAAAAACTGGAGTTTATGTTAATTTTGGGAGTTGAAACTTCTTGCGATGAAACTTCAATTGGGCTTTTGGAAGTAAAAAAAACAAAAGCCAATTTTTTTATCAATCCTAAAAGCAATCTTTTGGTAAGTCAGATTAAAATTCATCAGAAATATGGCGGAGTAGTGCCGATTTTAGCCAGTCGGGAACATTATAAAAACTTACCCTTTCTGTTTAAAAAAATAATTGAAGAAGAAAAAATATCTATTGCCAGAGATATTAATTTGATTGCGGTTACTAATGGCCCAGGACTTGTTCCGGCGCTTTTAATTGGGGTAAATTTTTCGAAAACTTTAGCCTGGTACTTTGATAAACCAATAATCGGAGTTAGCCATCTCTCTGGCCATCTTTTGAGTTTTCTTTTACCTCCTTTAGAAGAAAAGAAAAGAATCTCTTTTTCTTATTTAAACTCACTTTTTCCTTTGATTGCTTTGATTGTTTCCGGAGGGCATACTTTGCTTGTCTACTGTAAAAAAATAAATGATTATGACATTATTGGCGAAACTTTAGATGACGCTGCTGGCGAGTGTTTTGATAAAACAGCCAGAATTTTGAATCTTAGTTATCCTGGCGGGCCAATAATCTCTCAATTATCTCAGAAATATAGGGTCCAAATTCCAAATTCCAAATTCCAAATTCCAAATTTTCCCCGTCCAATGATTAATCAGAATAATTATAATTTTTCTTTTTCTGGATTAAAAACAGCAGTTTTATATTTCTGGCAAAAATTAAAAAAAGAGGAAAGAGAAAAATTAACGCCAGCAGTTGCTTATGAAATTGAGGAAGCAATTACCGATGTTTTAGTTAAAAAAACTTTTAAGGCAATAAATGATTTTAAAGTCAAAACCTTGGTTATTGGTGGGGGAGTAGCTTCAAATTTACGATTAAGAGAAAAAATAGAAGAGACAATTAAAAAAGAGAAATTGAAAATAAATTTTATTCCCCCGCCTTTAGAATACTCTACTGATAATGCTATAATGATAGCACTGGCTGGCTTTTTTGAATCTTTTAAAAAAATAGAGGATTGGCGAAAGATTAATGCCTTTGCCAATAAAAAATTTTAAGAGTTTATGATTTCAAAAGTTTATCAACCACAAAAAATAGAAAAACAAATCTATCGTCTTTGGGAAAAAACAGGTTATTTTAATCCTGATAATCTCCCTTTTAAACAGCGCAAAAAGACCTTTTCTATTATTATGCCACCACCAAATGCCAATGACCCCCTTCATATTGGCCATGCGGTTTTTGTGACTCTTGAAGATATTATGATCCGTTATCACCGCCTAAAAGGTGAAATTACTTTATGGCTGCCTGGCACTGATCATGCGGGATTTGAAACTCAGGTTGTCTTTGAAAAAAAATTAGAAAAAGAAGGAAAATCCCGTTTCCAGATGACAAGGGAAGAGTTTTATCAGGCAATTTTAAAATATACCCAACAAAATAGGAAAACGGTAAGAAAGCAATTAAAACTTTTAGGGGCCTCTTGCGATTGGTCAAGAGAAAAATTCACCCTAGATAAAGATATTATAAAAATTGTTTATGAAACTTTTGAAAAATTGTATCAAGATGGATTGCTTTATCGGGATAAAAGAATTGTAAATTATTGTCCAAAGCATAGAACTGCTTTTTCCGATTTAGAAATAAAGTATTTCGAAGAGAAGGGCAAACTTTATTTTGTCAGATATAAATTTAAAGATAATCCCAATGAGTTTATTACCGTGGCAACAACAAGGCCGGAAACAATTGTTGGCGATGTCGCAATTGCTGTCAATCCAAAAGATTCAAGATATAAAAATGTTATTGGAAAAGAAGTGATAGAGCCAATCTTAAAAAGAAATATCCCGATTGTTGGCGATAAACGAGTAGATATAGATTTTGGTACTGGGGCTTTAAAAATTACCCCGGCTCACGATGCTTTAGATTTCGAAATTTCTAGAGACAATCATTTGGAAATGAGACAGACTTTAAATTTTGAAGGTCGTTTTAATGAATTGGCTGGGCCACTTGAAGGATTAAAAACTCAAGAAGGGCGAGAAAAAGCCATTTCAATTTTAACAGAAGTTAAAGCTTTGGAAAAAGAGGAAGATTATGTTCATCAGGTTGGCCATTGCTACAAATGTAATAGTATAATTGAACCAATGATAATGGACCAATGGTTTGTTAGTGTCTTAAAACCTTTCGGAAATAACAATAAATCTTTAAGAGATTTAGCAGTTGAAGCAATTAAATCCGGTAAAATTAAAATTATTTCTAAAAGATTTGAAAAAGTTTTTTATCATTGGATGAATAATTTGAAAGATTGGAATATCTCTCGTCAGATTCCTTGGGGAATTCAAATTCCAGTTTATTATTGTCAGGAGAAAAAAAGTGAATTATGCAGAAAAAAAGAAGGAATTATTATTTCTCCTTTTAAAAAGATTTTAAAATGCCCTTATTGCGGCAGTAAAAATATAAAAAAAGATAAAGATGTTTTAGACACCTGGTTTTCTTCAGGCCAATGGCCCTACGCCACTCTTTTGACAACTAAAAAAAATGATTTTAGAAAATTTTATCCAACTTCAGTAATGGAGACCGGTTGGGATATTTTGTTTTTTTGGGTAGCAAGAATGATAATGTTAGGAATTTATAGAACCCAGAAGGTACCTTTTAGAACTGTTTATCTTCATGGTTTAGTGAGAGACAAAGACCGGCAAAAAATGTCTAAGTCAAAAGGCAATGTGGTTGACCCTTTAAATGTGGCTTCGATTTATGGAACGGATGCCTTAAGAATGGCGCTAGTAGTAGGCAATAGCGCTGGCAATGATATTATTATTTCAGAAGAAAAAATCAGAGGTTATCGTAATTTCGCCAATAAAATTTATAATATTTCTCGTTTTCTTCTTTTAAATATCAAAGATTTTTCTCTTCAAAAACCAAAACTCTCAAAAAAAGACCAGCAGATTTTAAAAGAATTTTTAGAGATTAAGAAAAAAATAACTTTCTATTTGGATAATTATCGCTTTTCATTAGCCGCCGAAACTCTATATCATTATCTTTGGCATAATTATGCTGACAAAATATTAGAAGAGATGAAAATTAATTTAAAAGATACCAAGGAGAGAAAAAAAGCAGAATATATTTTAGTATCTATTTTTAAAGATTCTCTTATTCTTCTTCACCCGTTTATGCCTTTTTTAAGTGAGTATCTTTGGCAAAGGATGCCTTTTAAAAAGAAAAATCCTTTAATTATCGAAAAATGGCCTCTTTAACTTTAATTATTTCGAGTATCTGCGGAGTTTTACCAGTTAGTTTGTGGCTGATTTTTTTTCTTTGGCAGGATGTTAAAAAGCCAGAACCAAAAAGATGGATTTTTGTTCTCTTTTTAGTAGGGATGCTTATTACCCCTTTAGTTTATTTTTTGGAAAATTCTTATCTCAAATTAATAGGCTACAAAGAAGAAGCAACAGTTTCAATTTTTATGACCATAATAGTTTATTTTGGGATTGCTGTCATTGAAGAATTGGCCAAATTTTTTAGCGCCACTTTAATTTTAAAGAAAAACAAATTTTTTGACGAAGCAATTGATGCAATGATTTATTTGATTGTTCTCTCTTTGGGCTTCGGGGTAGTAGAGAATATCTTAGTGGTTTATGAAGAAATACAAAATGGCGGTTATCTTTTGAATGCTATCAGTATTTTAAGTTTAAGATTTATTGGCGCTAATTTACTCCATGCTTTAAGTTCAGGAATTATTGGTTATTTTTGGGCTTTAAAACTTTTAAAAGGTAAAAAAAATTATCTTTATTGGGGGATATTTTTTGGCATTCTCTTGCATTGGCTATTTAATCTTGCTATTATATTATTTGGTGGTGAATTAGTGCTGTTTTGTAGTTTAGTTTTGTTTTTAACCGCAGTTTTTCTACTTTGGGCTTTTGATATTTTAAAGCAGACAGAAAAGCCAATCCAATACTAAATAAAAGATAAAACTATTTTTAATTTTTTATTTTTAATTTTTAATCTAACTTTATGGCGGAAGAAAAAATCGAAGTAAATAACAATTTAAAATGGCCGGCAACTGAAGAAGAGGGAGAATTAGCAGTTGATTTATATGAAACTCCAACTGAATTGGTTTTAGAGGCAGTAATTGGCGGCGTTAAAATAAACGATTTAGATATTTCAATCACCAATGACATGATTACAATTAAAGGAAAGAGAACAAAAGAAGGCGACGAAGAAATCGAAAAAGTTTATTATAATGAATGTTTTTGGGGTCCATTTTCTCGCGCTTTAATTCTTCCAAAAGAAATAAATGCTGATAAGGTAAAAGCCACTTTAAAAAACGGGCTTTTAATCGTCAGGTTGCCAAAATTAGAAAAAACCAAAGAAAAAATTATAAAAATTTCTGAGGAATAATTTTTTCGATAGGATCGGCCCTCGTGGCGGAATTGGTATACGCGTAGCGTTTAGAGCGCTATCCCTTTTGGGTTAGAGGTTCGACTCCTCTCGAGGGCACCCCAGCCAGCTAGAATAAATTATGTCTCAAAAATATTGTCCTGATTGTGGATTGCCAGTTATTTACCATTTTCGAAATTGGTTTGATGGTTTAATAGATGTCTGTCTTCCTCACTTTAAATTTTCCCAAAAAGTCGATTCGTTTTTTAGCGATTTTATTGAAAATTTTTTTTTAATTCTTGGATTAATAAAAATAAAGGACGATTTTGAAATATCCGAGATAGAGATGCGCTCGGGATGTTTTATTAATGAAGCAAAAAAATATGGAATAAAATTTAAAGCTCTTAAAAGCTCCTTTGGATATACTAATTATTTTTGGGCAGAGATAAATGGCAAGAGAATCCGTTTTGAAGGCTTACCCTTGGCTGAGCATAAGAGTAAATACAATAGTACATTTATTGATAATAAAATAAAAGTAAAAGATCATCTTAAAAAGGAAGGTTTTCCAATTGCTGAAGGAAAATCTTTTTGGTTTTATCAAAAGAAGCAGGCTCTAAAATTTGGGAACGAGAAGCTTGGATATCCCTTAGTGGTTAAGCCATTTAATGGCTCAGTGGCTCGTCATGTTACTATCAATATACGGAATGAGAAAGAACTGCAAGAAGCAATCAAAAAAACAATTGTTTTTTCTCCGCTTTTTCTTATTGAAAGATTTATTGAGAATTCTTTTGTTTATAGAGCAACGGTTGTTGATTTTAATTTTGTGGCTGTTGTGAGACAAGTTCCTGCTAATATTGTTGGCGATGGTTTTTCAACAATCCAGCAGTTGATAAAAAAGAAAAATAGTGACAGTAAAAGAGGAGAATCTTATCAAAACAATTTTATTTTCCATAAAATCATCATTAATGAGACAACGGTAGAATTACTAAAAGCAAAAGATTATGATTTAAATTCAGTCCCTAAAAAAGATGAGATTGTTTATCTTCAAGAGCATCCTTTTTTAAGATTAGGAGGTGACTTGGTAGAAGTGACTGGACAAGTTCATCCGGATAATATCGAACTTTTTAAAAAAATTGCAAGGTTTTTCGATGTTCACCTAGTGGGAATTGATTTTATTATTCCCAATATCGAAGTCTCGTATAAAAATCAAGTCTGTGCAGTTTTAGATTTAAATAGTTTACCTTGTATTGAAATGCATCAATTTCCTTCTTCAGGAGAACCTCAGAATGTTGGCAAGGCAATTGCTGAATCATTTTTAAAGTATTATTTATGATTTCTCTAATTTGGATTATTTTTTTTATCATTCTAGTTTTCTTTATAATAGGATTATTTCTATTTTTTATTTTACTATTAGATTCGACAATAAAAGGTCATGATTTAGCAACCAGCAAAAAGACAACTAAAGTCTTGGCAGATATTATTTTAAGATATAAACCAGGAGCAAAGAATTTTTATGATTTAGGTTGCAGTCGTGGTACTTTGGCATTGCAAATAAAAAATATTTTCCCTCACTTAGAGGTTTACGCTTTAGATAATAGCACTTTAAGGATTTTTTTTGCTAAATTTAAAAGCAGAATTTTAGGGAAAAAAATAAATTTCAAAAAACAGGATATTTTGGAAAGTGATTTAGGGGAAGCGAATATAGTTTATACCTACTTATGGTATTCGCTGATGCCAATTTTAGAACAGAAATTAAACAGAGAATTAAAACCAGGAACAATAGTTGTCACTAATACTTCGCATTTTACAAACTGGCAGCCGGTAGAAAAAATTATTACTCACCCTAAAATTCCAGATTTTGAAAAGTTGTTCGTTTATCTTAAAAAATAGCCCCTTTTCGTTTTCACAAAAAGGGGCTATTTTTATTTTTTGGCAGATTACTGGGTGAATGGTGTTTTACCAGGAACAAGCATACCGAAAATGACATTAACAAGGAATTTTGCCAAAATTGCGATCCCGAGTCCAACTAGGGAATACATAAGAATGTTAAAAGAATGACTAGTTTTTTCAGGATTGCCTCCAGCAGTCAGAAAAGTAAAACCTGCGTAGACCAAGAAGATTGCTGCTAGAATAACGACGACATTAAAAAACCAATTTAAAACTGTTTTAAGAAGCTCCCAAATAGTACCTTTAGCAACAGGTGCTTCACCATAAGGCAGGTCAGAAGATTGGGCAAAAGCAAATAAGGGCAACATTAAAATTAAAGCCAAAGGAATAATTTTTTTCATAGTTTATTTTATCCGCCAAGTTTTTTGTTAAATAAAAACTTGAGTGGATGGGTTTATTTTATTTCGACCTTTATAATATAATTTTAATTATTTTAATAGGTTTTATTTTAAAAGTCAAATAAAAGTAATAAATTAAAGTAATAAATCATTAGTACAGATAGAGTCGTCGCCTGAAGCATTGTCATCCCAACTGCATGAATCGGTTGAGGCATTATAGACAACTCCTCCTTGAATTGGAGAAGTAGGATAGATATTATTTGAATTAAAACCTGATGAATTATCTGAAAAATGATATCCTTCAGAATAATATCCTTCAGAAGGAAATTCAATGGAAGAATTTGAATATTCTGGCAACTTTTGGCCCGTAATAAGTTCGTAAATTAAGGGAGGGATGGCTTTAGCCAAGATTACAATTGCTAAGCCAACTATTGCCCAAGTTAAAGTTTTTTGAGCGGTTTTAATTTTTTCTTCTTGGCCACCAGCAGTAATATATACAAAGCCGGCATACACAATCAGAATGGCAGTTGCAAAAATAGTAATATTAAAAGCAATATCAATAATTCTCATTATTAATTGCCAGATATCTGAATAAGGACTTAAAGGATTTCCAATGATTAAATCTCCTCCTTCGTTTTCTGTATCATTGTCATCAGTTCCTCCATCCGGAATTAGGGCAAAAGTTTTAAAAGGCATTAACACTAAGAGACTAAAAGTTAAAATCAAAAGACTTATTAAAAGACTTTTTTGAATAATATTTTTAGGATTCATATGTTGCATTTAAAGGTTTAAAAGTTTAAAATTAATAACACTTTAATTGCCACCAACTACTTTGTAAATCAATTCCCTCAATTTGTGGTTTTAAGAAGTAGAGAATAGTATTAACAATTAGCCAACTGGCTAATACTATCATTAATCCAATTAGAGCGCTGGTAATGGCTTTTTGGCCGGCAGCAATATTTTTATCATTTCCAAAAGAAAATAACCAGCGAAAACCTCCATAAACAATTAAACAAATACAAACAATAAAAACCGCTTCTAAAATAAAATCAATAATATTTTGGACTAGAACCAAAAGGTGACAAGCGGTACATTCTTGCTCATCCGGCCCGCCGCAAGGCACTAATCCTTTTGCTTCTATTAAACCAGTTAAAGAAAAAGTGATTATGAGAAAAAATACAATAAATTTCTTATTTTTTTTTAGATTAAAGCAAGCCATTATACTTAAATAAGCGTGATATTTTTATTTATTTTTTTGCCATTCGAAATTGAATTTTACAATAGCATTATTAATTGCTTCTGATGATTTTATTTTTTTTACGCCAGCTGAATAAATCATTTCTTCAAAAATTTCTTTTATTTTTGTAAAGTCAAAATGATAAAAAGATTTAGCCGTAAGAGATTGAGAAGCAAAAACACCAATAGTTGGGTCGTTTAAATATTGAGCAATTAAATCTCTTCTTGCTGGTGGTCTTTTAGTTAAATTAAAGTATTTGTCAGCAACTTCTTTTTGGGTGAGATATTTAAGGAAAAGCCAGGCGGCTTGAGGATTCTTTGAACGACTATTCACCACTAAATTGATAGTTGTTCCATAATTAATCTTATAAGGAGAATTTGCAAAATTTGGCAAATTTGAAATTCCGAAATTTAATTGGGGATTTTGTTCTTTTAGAAAATTTATAGTCCGAGCATAACCAATAATCATTGCCGTTTTTCCCCGGCTGAAGGAAACAAGCGAATTAACAAAACTGCTATTCCAGGTATAATTTTTGTTTTTTGGTTCAGCAAATTGAAGATAGAAATCTAATGCTTCTTCGCCAATACTTTTAAAAGTATTCCCGCTCTTTGATTTATGATTAAAGATCGCTAGTCTGTTTTCTACATCTACTATATTACTTCCAAATTGCATCATTAAAGCGCTTAAAATATCAGTACTCCAATTAACATTATTATAAGTGCCTAAAGCAATGGCTGAACGGGTTAAATTATTATTTTGGTCCGTTGCTCTTAAAGTAGGGATAAGGGAAATTAATTCTTCCCAAGTTTTTGGAGGAAGGGCAATATTAAAATGATTAAAGATGTCTTTATTATAAAACAAGGCTAAAGTATCAACAGAAAGAGGAATGCCGGCTAAATATTTTTGTTTTATAATTAATTCTTGGGAAACTATTTCTGGATAATACTCGCTTATGGTTTTTAAATTTAAGTCTTTGTCTTTTTCCATAGCCAATGGGTAGATTTTATCTTGATATTTGGGAACCCAATTTCCTAAAACCATAAAAATATCAGGAGCTCGATTGTCAGCAAAAGCCTTCAAGAGTTCTTCTTGATAATTTTGCTGTTCCTTGAGAGTATAGTTAATAGTAATATAAGGATATGAATGGTGAAAATCAGAAATAAGAGAATTGTAAACTTCTGGCTGGTCTAAAAATCCCCATATTTCTAAAGTTGCTGATTGAGGACTTTTTTTCCTCCAAATGATAGTAACAATAACGATAACAAAGATAACTAAAAAAGTATAAAAAACTATTTTCTTTTGTTCTTTGGTCATATTTTTTGGAAAATTAAGACAAAAATTATTTTTCTGGAAGTTTGAAGAGAAACCCGTAATGAGTTATTCCTAAAGGCAATTCTCTTTCAAGTTTAAAACCATTTTGTTCGGCTAAAGACAGGGCGTCTTCTCTTTTTATTGGAAAAAGTGCTTCTCGATTTGGAATTTTTTCTGGATGCCATTCAATTAGAACCATATAGCCTTCTGACTTTAGGATTCTTTTCGCCTCTTTTATTATTATATCCTTTTTTTCAATTTCAAACAAAATATTGGAGATTAGAACTAAATCAACTGAAGAGTTTGGTAAGCCGCTTCCTTTTTCTATTTCTAAATTGGCCCATTTTGGTTCAATAATATTAAAAAGACCTTCTAATTTTGCCCTAAACTCCAGAGCTTCGAGAGAAGGTTTCCAAATATCCAAAGCAATCACCCGACCGCGTGGCTTAATTGCTTTGGCAATGGCTAAAGAAAAATATCCGGCCCCACAGCCAAAATCAGCCACGGTCATTTCTTCTTTTAAGGGCAAAAGCTTTACGATTTCCTCTGGATTTAGAAAAGCCATCTAAAATATTTTTAATTTATTATTTATCTATTATACCATTTTTTAGAATAAAGTAATACTGGTTAGTCTGTCGTTTTCAGCTAATTTCATAATTCTTACTCCTTGGGTAGCGCGGTTTAAAGTGGGAATACTATCGAGATTGATTTTTACTGTTTGCCCCTGGGCTGAAACCGCAATTAAAAATTCTTCATCCTTGATTAAAGAACCTTTAATTAACTTTCCAGTTTTTTGGGTAATTTTGTAAGTTTTAATTCCTTTGCCACCTCTTTTTTGAAGCCGGTATTCTTTTAAAGGAGTTTTTTTGCCAAACCCTTTTTCACTTACAGTGAGAATTTGAGATTTTAAATCTTTATCTGACCGAATTAAAGCAATCACTTCATCATCTTTTTGAAGTTTTATCCCTAGTACTCCTGTTGTTCCTCTTTTCATTGCCCGGACTTCGTTCTCTTTAAAGCGGATAGACAGTCCATTGGCGGTAATAAGAATCAAATCATCGTTCCCAGTTGAAAGTTGAGCACCGATTAAACTGTCGTTTCCCAATAATTTGATAGTTAAGATACCACTTTTTCTAATATTTTGATATTCATTTAAGGGAGACTTTTTGATTAAGCCATTCTTAGTCGCTAAAATAAGAAATTTAAAATCTTTATTTTTTATAAAAGAAGATACATTTAAAAGGCTAATTACCTTTTCATTATTGTTTAAACTCAGGTAATTCTGAATTGATTTTCCGCTGCTTGTTCTAGAACTTTCATTTATTTCAAAGGCTTTTAATTTAAAAAGTCTTCCTAAATCAGTGAAAAATAGAAGGTCGTCTTTGGTTGAACAGAAAAGAAGATGAGTCAAAATATCTTCACTCGTTTTCGGCTCATAAGCAATTACCCCTTTGCCGCCTCTTTTTTGGTCTTTAATTGCATCAGGGCTGATTCTTTTTATATAGCCTTTGCTTGATAAAGTAATAAGAGTTGGTTGGTCAATTATTAAATCTTCGTCAGGCACAGTTTCTGGCAAAATTTCGCGAATTTCGGTTCTTCGTTTATCTCCATATTTATTTTTTAAATAATTTACTTCTTCTTTTATAATATCTAAGATTTTTTTCGGTTCTTTTAAAATTAATTCGTAATTTTTTATTAAATTGAGTTTTTCTTTTAGTTCATTGGTAATTTTTTCTTGCTCTAGTCTCGCTAAACTAGAAAGTTTCATTTCTAAAATTGCGTTTGTCTGGATTTCGCTGAATTTATATTTTGAAATTAATTTTTTAAAAGCATCTTCTCTGTTTTCAGATTGTTTAATCAATTGAATAATTTCATCAATATAGTTTAAGGCTTTTTCAAGACCTTCTAAAATATGAGCCCTTTCTTTTGCTTTTTTGAGCAAGAATTGAGTTCTTTTAAAAACTATCTCTTTACGATGATTTATATATTCTAAAAGTAAATCTTTCAAAGATAACACTTGAGGCTGGACTCCTTTTTCTGTTAGAGCCAAAATATTAACGTAGAAGTTTTTTTCTAACTCTGTGTATTTATAAAGTTGATTTAAAAGCCGATTAGAATTTGCTTCATTTTTCAAATCAAGAACAATTCTTAGCCCTTCTTTATCTGATTCATCCCTTAAATCTTTTATTCCTTCAATTCTTTTTTCCTCTACTAATTTAGCAATCTGACTAATAATGGCAGCTTTACTTGAAAGATAAGGAATTTCAGAAACAATAATTCTTTTATTTTTTTCTTCCTCAATTTCAACTTTTGCCCGACATAAAAAACTTCCTTTGCCAGTTGAATAAGTTTCAATTAATTTTTCTTTGCCAAAAATAATTCCGCCAGTAGGAAAATCAGGGCCTTTGATAAATTTCATTAAATCTTTAGAAGTGGCATTTGGATTATCAATTACATAATTAATTGCTTCAGAAACTTCGATTAAATTATGCGGGGGAATATTGGTTGCCATCCCAACCGCAATTCCCATTGCGCCGTTTAAAATCAGTTGAGGAAGTTTGGCCGGCAAATATTTTGGTTCGCTTCTCGTACCATCATAGTTTGGGATAAAATCGACTGTTTCCTTGTCAATATCTTCTAGCATTTCTTCGGCTAAAGGCGACATTTTAACTTCACTATAACGCATTGCTGCTGGCGGATCGCCATCAATTGAACCAAAATTACCTTGCCCAATTACTAATGGGTATCTTAAAGAAAAGTCTTGAGCCATCCTTACTAAGGCGTCATAAACTGCGATGTCGCCATGAGGATGATATCGACCCAAAGTGCTGCCAACAACTGTTGCTGATTTTCTGAATTTGCCAGTTGATTTTAAACCGTCTTCATTCATGGCAAAAAGAATTCTTCTTTGAACTGGTTTTAAGCCATCGCGAACATCGGGTAAAGCCCTGGAGATAATAACCGACATTGCATAGTCCAAATAAGATTCTTTTAATTCTTCAGCAATATCTCGAAATTTGAAATTTTCATTGCCAGTTGTTTTTTTCATTTTATTTATTTAAAGGCTTTAAAAGCACCAATTTTGTTTCTTGAGGAAGTTGGGTTTTTCTAATTGATAATTTATCTAAAACTTCTGGTTTTTTTGAAAGGGCTTTGAGAAATTTTTCTTCTGTATCTAATTTAATTTTTGAACCTTTTATTTTGTAATGCATTGGAATGACAATTTTTGGTTCAATTTGATTGATTAAAGAAACTGCTTCTTCGCTTGAAACAGTATAATTTCCGCCAATAGGAATAAATAAAATATCGGCATTTGAGACTTTCTGGAGTGATTCTTCTTTCAGTTTTTTTTCTCCCAAATCTCCTAAAAAGCACAATTTCATTCCTTCTGAATAGATAATAAAAATCGTATTTAATCCTCGGTATTTTCCATTATTATCATCATGATAACTTAATATTCCTTCAACAAAAATTCCATCAATTTCAATTTCTCCTAATCCTTCTAAGACAAAAGGTTCGCCCAAGATTGTCTGTTTATTGTTATGGTCCTCATGATTATGGCTAATAAGCAAAATATCCGCTTTAAAACGGGGTGGCTTCAAGCCCACAGATTCTTCGCTATATGGGTCAATCGCAATAACTTTGTTTTTAGTTTCAATTTTAAAAAAAGAATGTCCTAGCCAGGTGATAATCATATTCAATAAATAAAAAATAATAAATAAAAAATAAAAGATTTATTTTATTCATTATAACAGATTTTTTGTTTTTTACCAAAGAAAGATTATCGTTTGAAGCGATAAATTGCTAAAGTAAAAATAATAAAATCAAAAATTATCAGAAATAAAATAGAACTCTTAAGAGAATGAAGAGTAAAGAGAAGAATTTTTTCTTTTTCTAGAGAGGGAGATAAAATAAGCCAGCGCAAACCATCAGCTCCATAACAGAATGGATTTAAATGAGCAAGATTTTTAACCCATAAAGGAAGATTGTTTAAAGGAAAGAAAGCGCCAGAAAGAAAAGACATTGGAGCAATAACAATTTGCAAAAAAACAGAAAAACTTTCAGTTTTTTTAATGCCGCTGGCAAAAAATACTCCTAAAGCAGAGACTCCGGCATTAAAAATAAAAAGAAATATAATAATTTTGATGAAATCAATAAATCCCAATTCTAAAGATAAATAGGGAGCAGCCAAAAGAAGTAAAGTACCTTGGATTGTGGCAACAGTGGTAGCGCCCAAAATTTTTCCTAAAACAATATTTGAACGGGGAACTGGAGAAACCAAGATTTCTCTCAGAAAACCAAATTCTCTATCCCAAACAATAGATAAAGTAGAACTCATTGCCATTACTACTGTAGAAAGAGACAAAATGCCCGGATAAAAAAATTGGCTAAAATCATAAGGTAAGAGAGTAGTGGGAAAAAGGGCCTTAAAGCCAGTCCCGAAAAATAAAACTAGGAGAAGAGGTAAAAAAATTGAAGTAAAAACTTTAATTCGATTACGCCAATAGATTAAAAGTTCTCGATACCAAATAATATATAATGATTTTAATCTCACGTTTAAAGGATAATGTTTTAAAGAGTTTGAATCTTCCATTTTTTTATTTAAGTTTTATTCTTTTTGTTGTTTTTTGGAAAAAGAGAAAAGAGGTCAGCCAAATTAAATTTTTCTTCTTCCTCTACTGCTTTTAATGTTTCATCGTCCCGAATTTTTCTGCCTGTAACTTCTAAAAAGACATCATCTAAGCTTGGACGCCGAAGTTCGATTGAGATAATTTTTGGCGAGATCGCTTTAACAAGAATTGGCAGAAACTCGTCTCCATTCTCTACTTCAATTTTTAATTCCTTGCCTATTTTTTTTAATTTATATTCAGGAAATTTTTCTTTAAATTCTTTTTCCGCCAATTCATTATCTAAGGTTCTAAAACTAATAATATCTTCCCCAATCATTTTCTTTAAGTTTTCTGGCGTATCCAAGGTCACAATTTCGCCGTTATCTATAATCGCTATCCGGTCGCAGTTTTCCGCTTCATTTAAATATTGAGTAGTTAAAAAAATTGTCGTTTCTTTATGTTTTCTAGCCGTAAAGATATAATCCCAGATTTTAGTTCTAGTTTGAGGGTCAAGCCCAACTGTTGGTTCATCTAGAAATAAAATTTGCGGCCAATGAATTAAAGCCCGACTAATTTCCAGTCTTCTTTTCATTCCTCCAGAAAAATTTTCAACTCTCCATTTTCTTTTATCCCAAAGTTCACAGAGTTTTAAAACTTCTCTTTTTCTTTGATTAAATTCTTTTTTCGGTACGCCATAAAGGTAAGCATGAAGAAATAAATTCTCTTCAGCGGTTAAATGAGTGTCTAAAGTTGTTTCTTGGAAGACCAAACCGATTGAACGCCTTACCATATCTGGCCGTGTTAAAACATTAAAGCCATTAACAAAAACAAGACCAGAAGTTGGAAGGGTCAAAGTAGAAAGAATATGAATGGTAGTGGTTTTGCCGGCACCATTCGGCCCTAAAAAACCAAAAATTTCTCCTTTTTTTACTGAAAAAGAAATTCCCTTTAAGGCTTTAAAATTATTGTAATTCTTTTTTAAATTTTCGACTTGAATTACTTCAGTAATTTGTTGACTTCCGTTTTCTAGGATTTCGTTATCAACCGTCATATTTTTTAATTTAAGCCCATTTTTATTTTTACCTCTTTTAGGGTTTTTTGCGCAATTTTTGAAGCGTAATTTTTCCCTTCGGAAAGAATTTTTTTTATCAATTTTGGATTCGATTCAAAATATTTTCTCTTTTCTTGAATTGGTTTTAAGGTTTTATAAATTTTTAGCGAGAGGTCGTTTTTTAAAGTTTGATACTTAATGCCACTAGTCAAATACATTTTTTCATATTCTTTTCTTTTTTCTTTTCCTTCGAAAAGTTCAACCAAAGTTAAAAGCGCAAAAACTCCTCCTTTTAAAGGAACAGTTTTCCCTTTTCCCGAATCAGTTGGCACTTTAAAGATTTTTGCTTTGATTGTTTTTAAGTCGTCAATTAAACTAAGATAACTTTTTGGATTTGTCTTTGACATTTTTCCTTCGCCAGTTAAAGAAGGAACATAAGCACCTTCTGTTAAATAAGGTTGGGGTTCTTTAAAAGTCTGGCCAAATTTATTGTTGAATATTCTAGCGATTTCTCTAGTTAATTCAAGATGAGGAAGTTGGTCTTTTCCTACTGGCACCAATTCTGATTTATAGATTAAAATATCAGCTGCCATTAAAATTGGATAATATAAAAGACCCAAGTTAGCATATTTTGGCTGTTCTTTCTTTTTTTCTTTATAAGTTGGAAGTTGCTCCAAACGGGAAACTGGATACAAGGTGGCAAGAAGATAAGAGAGTTCTAAATGTTCAGGAATCTGGGATTGAATAATTAAATGCGATTTATTTGGATCAAGGCCACAGGCTAAATACTCTAACACTAATTCATTTATTTGGGCTTGATATTTTTTAGGATTATAAGGAGAAGTAATGCCATGCAAATCGACAACCGCGTAAAGGCAGTCAAAATTTTCATTATTTTGTAAATCAAGATAACCTTTAATTGCTCCAAAGTAATTTCCCAAATGAAGAGGTCCTGTTGGTCTAGTACCGGAAAAAATTATTTTCTTAACCATAAAAATTAAAAATTATTTCCCTTTTTTATTAGAACTAAATTGAGTATTAAGAGAATATTTAATCTCAATAAATTTTTTAAACCTTTCGGCAAAAATTTTAAAACAATTTTCAAAATCTTTAAAATTTTCTTTATTTTCATAATCTAAAGATAAAGTATTAAAATGATGAGTTTTCGGAGAATTTTTTTTAATAATTTTACTAACAGGGTAAAAAATACTTTCTTTATCTTCTAGATAGTTAGAAATAATGGCGTCAGTTTTACTAAAAACTTTATCTAAATTTTCTGAAGAAATATCTATTCCTAATCCGTATTGAGATTTATCTAAGCGGATTGATAATTCATTTGTGTTTTGTTCGCTTTCTTTTTTCTTAATTTGTAAATTAACTGTTTGTTCTTGATAAAAGAAAGGTTCGTTTCTGGCTTCTGGTTTTATTATTAATTCGATTTTTTCTTCTTGAAAAGTTGGATTTAAAAAAAATAATTTAGAAAAATCAGAAGAAATTTTGGGATTTTCTTCTTTATTAACCGATAGTTTTCCATTAATTAATAAGGAAAAGTGTTCAACCAAAAGTTTTAAATCTGAATTAGCTTTAAGAAGGTCTTCTTCAGATAAACCGTTGTCTAGTAATCCCAAACTTATCTTAGCAAAAGCAACTTTATAGGCTTTTATTAAAGCCTCAGAAAGTGAATTAAAAGCAGTTTCGGTTTTGGGGGTTAAAAACTTTTTTGGCGGTAAAGTTTTTTTAAATTCCTCTATGGTTTCTTGTGTTAGGATATTTTTTAATGAATTATAATTATTTTCTAATTCTTTAATGGTTTCAAGTTCGTTTGGCCTAGTTTTTAAATTATTTTTTATCTCTATTTCTAAATTTTTTTTAAAAAACTCAAAAATTTTGTTTATAATTTCTTCAATTTCATGTTCTGACTTTAATTCTAATTCTCGGTTTTCTTGTTGAGAGAAATCAAGGATTTTTTCTAATGATTGAGTCATTTTGATTAGCAAATTAAAATTATAAATAAGGTAATTCTAGTTTTGAGCGGGTGATGGGGATCGAACCCACGTCCACGGCTTGGAAGGCCGTTGCACTACCACTGTGCTACACCCGCTTAATAAAAAAGACCTTTTAAGTCTTTATTTTATTTTACTCTAAAAATAGATTAAAATCAAAAGTTTTACTTGGTCGGGCTGGTGGGATTTGAACCCACGACCTCATCGTCCCGAACGATGCGCGCTAAGCCACTGCGCTACAGCCCGAATTATGCCACTTTAAATTTCTTTTTGATTTTTTGTTCCTCTTCTTCTAAAAGACTTTGATATTTTTCTTTTGCTTTTTTGTTTAATGAATCCAACTCTTTATTTGATAACTTATTTAATTCTTCCATTCTTTTTAAAAGATAATCTCGGTTATTTTTTTTCGGGTTATCTAAAACTTCTTCCAGTAAGATATTCAAAATAATCCCCACTTTTGGCCCGGGTTTAATTTTTAAAGTTTTTAAAACATCATTACCATTAACTTTTAACATTTTTAAAGATGGCGCTTCGCCTGACATTTCTTTTAAAATCTTTTCTACTTTAAAAAGAAAATGACGCAACCGGAAAGGAGTAGCTTTGGGGCAGCCAGAGCCGACCCTGTCCGCTTCTCTTACTTGAGCCAACTCTCCAATATTTTCTTTGCCTACTTTTAGTAGCAATCGCCGAATAGAAGAATCAGTAGTTATGCCTGGCTCATAAACAAATCCATGATAGCGGACTAATTTTAATATTTTATCTTTTATTTCATTTGGAAACGTTAATCTTTCTAAAATTTTATGGGTAATTTTTGTGGAAACAATTTCGTGGTTGTAAAAAGTTGCTTCCTTGCCTTTACCTTGTTTTGTTTTAGGTTTGCCAATATCATGAAACAAACTTGCTAATCTTACTTCTAAAGAGTAATTTCGTTTTGCTGCATAATCCAAAGACCTAATTAAGTGTTCAAAAACAGTAAAAAGGTGATGTTTGTTTTGGGTCATTCCAACCCCATCTTCTAATTCAGGAATTATTTGTTTTAATAAATTAGTTTTTTGAAGAAGGATTATTCCTTTCATTGCATTTTCCGTTTGAATAATTTTTATTAATTCATCCCTGATTCTTTCTTTGGCAATATAGTTTATCATTTTCGAATTTCTTTTGATTGCTTTTAGAGTTTCTTGTTCTATTTCAAAGTTCAGTTCGCAAGCAAACCTAATTGCCCTGATTAAACGCAAAGCATCCTCGTTAAACCTATCATTGGGGTTTCCGACTGCTCTGATAATTTTATTTTTTAAATCCTTTTTACCCTTAAAGGGGTCAATTATTCTGTATTCTGTATTTTTAACTTTTGGGTTTTGAGTTATACTTTTGACTTCAAGGGCAATAGCATTAATGGTAAAATCTCTGCGAGCCAAATCTTCTTCTATTGTTTTAGCAAACTTAATTTCATCCGGATGCCTTTTATCAGAATATCTTCCCTCTTTTCGAAAAGTTGTAATTTCAATAATCTTTAGAGTTTCATCAAGAGAATCTGTTTTTACTGCTACGGTGCCGAATTGATTTTCATATAAACTGTTCTTAAATATTTTTTGGATTTGCTCTGGTAAGGCATTGGTAGCAATATCAAAATCTTTTGGTTTTTTATTTAACAGAATATCCCTGACACAGCCACCAACAAGATAAGCCTCAAAATTATTTTTTTGAAGTTGGTTTAAGCAAAATAAAACTTCGGCAGGAAGATTAACTATTAATTTTGACATTTAGTAATTTAGTAATTTTCTTTGTCCCCCCAGCAGGACTCGAACCTGCAACTCACAGCTTAAGAGGCTGTTACTCTACCAATTGAGTTATGGGGGGGTGCCCCCGAGAGGATTCGAACCTCTAATCTTGTGGTCCGAAGCCACACGCTCTTCCAATTGAACTACGAGGGCATTTTGCATTTTACAATAAAAGTGGATTTTATTCAACACTAATAATTACTAAATATTATTGTTTTTAACAAAGCCAATCTTTTTCAAGTGAGGGACTTGACACAGCAATATTGTACTATATAATGAAGGTAGAGTAGCTAAAATAAAAATTATAAAAATTTATGAAAAAATCTAGTTATTTTTATTTAAGTTTAGCAGTAATTTTACTGCTATCTTTCGGTTTGGTTAAACACCTTTTAGCCGCAGATTGTCCAATTGAAACCGTTGGGCTTTCAAGAGACACTTATAATGACTTAAAAGATGACTCAGATATTGTTAATGAAGTAAAAGCCTTACAGACGATATTTTCTAAAATTCCCAATATTGGCTGGCAGAGCAGTTATCAAATCACTGGTAATTTTGGTTTTGGCACTGAAGCAATTTTAAGAAGATTTCAAAAAGCCTATAAACTCAACTCAACAGGAGTGTTAGACCAAGCCACAATTCAAAAACTTTGCGAAATCTGGACTTATCAAAATAAAGTTTATACTCCGAATGGGACTGCGGCAGGAACAACTGAAAAAACGTCTTATCAGCAGAAAACAACTGACGGGACACAATATCAGCAACAAACTAATGAAACTGCTGGAGGAACTGCAGGAGGGACGGCTTATTATTTTGATTCAACTAGTTGTGAGTGCAAAGAAGATAGTTCAAAAGGCAAATTAACTCAAAGCGAATGTGAATTAAAAAAAGCAGAAGCAATTCAGAAACAAGAAGGAGGATGCAAGGGCTATCAAACATCCGAAGACTGGCTAAAAACTATTGATTGTTCTTTAGGCAATTACACTGGTTCTCAGCCAGAATTTGAGTGTGGACAAAAATTAGGTTGCAAATGGTGTCCAGAATGTATTTATGAAAGTACGGTTGGCGGAGAACATAATTTACCCCGAGGAGACCAAACTTTAGGCAGAGGAATGTTCACTGGTTTTCCAGGAGGTAAGTGTATTAAAATTAATGAAACCTGCGCTGGCGCTTGGACAAAAGGAAGATGTGGAGCGCAATGTAGCGTTCCTCAAGGAAAAACTGTCAGCGATAAAAATCCAATAGAGTGCACCACTGGTTCTTATTGGGGAGATAAATGGGCTGAAAATAATTGCGATGACCCAAAAACTTGTGAAGCAGTTTGTTTATTAGGTCGTTGCGAATATACGGATAAAAATTTTCGGGAAGGGTGCGCTTTGGCTAAAACTCAAACAGAGTGTGAAAAGATGGGTTCTTGTGCTTGGGTTTATGAATGCCGGGGCCAGCAACTTGATGGACCATATCGCCCTACTTGGTATTATGTTGGTAATCTGACTATTAATACTTGTGTTCCGGCGAGTTGGTATTCTATGACTGATTATACTTATAAATGCGTTAAAGGAAAATGTGGGGCAGAATGTGATGATGATAGTGATTGCGGACCTGGAAGCAAATGCAATCTATATTGTAAATGTGTCTCTGGGGGCGATTGTATTGGTGATAGTGATTTAGGCGACCCGCTTGTTTATGGAGAATGCCGTAATGGTTCAGTTAAGAATCCTTCAGATTATGTTTGGAAAGACAGTTGTAATGGTCCAAAAACATTAATAGAAGCCACTTTGACAGACAAAACTAATTGCCAATGCGGCCACCAAACTTTTGATTGTTCTCAAATATTGGTCAATGGCATGTGTAAAGATGGTAAATGTGTAAGTGCAACTGAAGGCAAAAAAACATATTGCGGTTGTCAAAATTTCCAAAAGATATGCAAAATAGAAGAAGAAGGAGGTGGCAATATTGGCGAAAAAATAGAATGCCGACCAGGAGATACTTCTATTTGTCCGAATTGTAAAAAGAGTTGCGATTGGGCAAAATGCGAAGAAAAAACCACTAGTGATTGGCGTTGTAAATCGTACTATAAAGAGGTGTCCAAAGAAGAGCAATGTCCTGAAAGCGACCCTTCTTGTATTGATAGAGTAAATAACAAACCCTGTACTCCTCCAAAATGTACTGATTTTACAGGCTATCAATGTTTAACAGAAAATAAATGCGACTTAAACTTCAAAAAAACAGAAAAATACGATTGTACTGGTCAAACAGTTTGTTGTAAGGAAAAAACTCCTGCCACTGTAAATTATTCTAAATGTGATAAAATAAGTTATTCAATAGCAGGAACAACTTATTGGACCTATGCTTGCAAGTCTACTTCCAATCCTCAAGAAGATGATAGATGTGTTGGCAAAACTGGAAATGAGTTAGTAGAGTATTGCACTAATCTTCATGGTTCTCTTCCACCTCCATCTACTTCTACTTCAACCCCAACCGGATGCCTAAATAATAAACCAAAAATTTCAGTGGAAAGAACCTATTGCGATTATAGTAATTGTTCTAATTTAAGTTTTAATTATCAAACAATTGTTGCTTTTATCCGCAATATTATTGCTGGAACTACACCACCAGTTCAAACTGGCAAATGTGTCAAAACTGGCCAATATATCGAAGTTTGTCCTGAAAAGGCAGATGAGGTTCATCGGTGTAACACAAATACAGATTGCCTTTGCCCAACAGGAGGAGAAACTTGTTCTTCAAAATATCCGGGCTATACCTGTGTTTTATATTCCAATGAAATTTGTGAGCCCGGGACTTCAAAAGGTTCTATTTTAGATTGTCAGTTGAATAATAAGGTATGTTGTAAATCCCAAGTTGATTGTTGGCAATTAAATAAAGCTTGTTTACCTGAATCTCAATGTCAACCAAACTCAATTGAAGCTTTACAGCATGGGTGTGAATCAGGGCTTAAATGTTGTAAGGAAAAAACTACAACTACTGGTCAATGGTGTGAATCTTGCAGTAATCTTTCTCACTGTACAAGAGTGAAATGGTATGATAGCGATGGTGGTTGTGATGATAATTGGTATAATCAACGAACAACTTGGGCTGATGATTCCTGTGAGTCATATTATCCTTGTGACGCAGGTCAGCATTGTCAAGGCGGAGTTTGCACTTCTTCAGGAACTACTGCTAAATGCTCTAATTATTCAGGTCATGAGTGTCTAAGTTCTTCTGATTGTAAAAGCGGAACTTCTAAAGGACAATTAGATTGTGGTAGTCAAAAAGTCTGCTGTCAGAAGGAAACTACCACCACTGCTAAATGTTCTGATTATTCAGGTCATGAGTGTCTAAATTCTTCTGAGTGTGAAAGTGGAACTGATAAGGGACAATTAGATTGTGGTAGTCAAAAAGTCTGCTGTAAGAAGAAAACTACCACCACTGCTAAATGTTCTGATTATTCGGGCTATCAGTGTCTAAATTCTTCTGAGTGTGAAAGTGGAACTTCTAAAGGAAACTTAGATTGTAGCAGTGGGAGAGTGTGTTGTAAACTGAAAACTCCTACTTGTCCTACTGGCTACACTTCCTATTCTGGTAAATGCTTAAAAGATTGTAGTCGATGCAGTACTTCTTATCCTTGTCAATGGACTTGGTGGAAAGTTGAATATCCTCATTCCTGTGATGAAAACCCTCTCTATCTAGGAATAACCCCAAATTATAAAAACGATGATAGTTGTGGAGGATGTCCCACAGGTAAAAAGTGCAGTGGTGGAA
>Ga0067045_1027669_pt1 | contig 72724 bp, 47 predicted proteins | sample TerdegcTABiofilm_FD_59184 | JGI IMG/M metagenome (GOLD analysis project Ga0067045, IMG submission 59184) | Combined Assembly of (Gp0054472, Gp0054536) Wastewater bioreactor microbial communities from Singapore -Terephthalate degrading... | reverse complement strand
CGGGATCTGGCATGGGGCATGGAGCATGGAGCAGAGGACAAGAATAACTGAAAAAAGAAATCGTGTTTTCATGGCTTGTACTTTTATCAGGCTGGATGGCTCAGGAGATCGGGAGTTAAGAAGTCCGGGGTCAGGCAACCCTTGGTTAAACAATAAGCTGTAAATAAACCAGATATGTAAATTATGAATAAAATCAATGCCAGTCAAATTTTTTTGACGAAAGGCTTTTTAGAGTAGATTAAGGGCAGAATTCCGGTTATTAATGATATTTAAGCCGGATGGGTGTGGATCTGTTCACTCTTCCGTTGCTATGATGAAAATCTTTTTCCTTATATTTACACGTTCCGCATTAAACCAGTAAAAAATGAAACATCAGGAAAAACTTGCCCTGGAGCACTGGCATGCTTTTGAGGAAGCAGAGGTTTACAATGAGCTTAAAACTTCTGAAGATGGTTTAAGCAATGAGGAAGTCATCCGGCGGCTTAAGTTTTACGGCGAAAATAAACTGCCTGAAGGTAAAAAAGTAACAATCTGGAAGATTATTCTTCATCAGCTTATCAATCCGCTGATTTTTATTCTTATTGCAGCGGCTTTTGCATCGATAGCCATAGGAGATGCTAAGGATGCTGTTTTTATTTTCCTTGTCATTTTCATTAACAGTGCTCTTGGAGCCTATCAGGAATACAATGCTGAAAAAAGTGCTGAAGGTTTACAGAAGTTAATAAAAATTAAAGCTAAGGTAAGAAGGGATGGTAAGGTGATGGAAGTTTCTGCTGAACTGGTTGTTCCGGGAGATGTGGTAATCCTTGAATCGGGAATTAAAGTACCTGCAGATATACGTCTTATGGAAGCCCAGGGGCTTGAGATTGATGAGAGTTTTCTAACCGGTGAATCCATAGCTGCACGGAAACAAAAAGGGGTACTTCAGGAAAATCTTGGTGTTGCCGAAAGAACCAATATGGCATTTGCAGGTTCCACGGTACTTAAAGGCAGAGGATGGGGAGTCGTTGTCTGCACCGGAGCTGATACCCAGGTAGGGAAAATATCGCAGGACGTCGCTGAGTCGGTTTCTGCAAAACCTCCGCTTGTTCAGCGGATGGAGAAATTCATTAAACAGATTAGCTATGTTATTATTGTGCTCAGCATAATTATTGCCGTGATTCTGCGTGCCCGGGGTATGGATTTAACATCAATCTTTTTCTTTGTTGTAGCGCTGGCCGTATCGGCCATACCTGAAGGTCTGCCTGTGGCCCTTACGGTTGCACTTTCAGTAGCAACAAAACGGATGGCTAAAAGGAATGTCATTGTCCGACGGCTCACTTCAGTAGAAAGTCTGGGAAGTTGTACGGTTATTGCCAGCGACAAGACAGGTACCCTTACTGTGAATCAGCAAACGGCAAAGATTATCATTCTTCCCGACGGGAGCCGCTACAGCATAACAGGAGAAGGCTATAACGGAAACGGAGAAGTTCATTATATAAACGAACCGGAAAAGAAAATAACAATAAATCATAATGATGAGATTGAAAGATTGACCAGGGTAGCTGTGTTTGCCAATGAAGCTGTGTTGACGGAGGAGAACGGTACCTGGTCATATCATGGCGACGCCATGGATGTGGCACTTCTGGGCATGAGTTATAAGCTTGGAATAAATCCTGAAGAATGGCGTTCACAGAAAATTTCAGTGGGGAGAATACCCTATGAATCGGAAAGAAAATTTTCCGCAGCCTTCTGCAAGATCGACGGGAAGATTTATACAGGAATTAAAGGAGCGGTGGAAACGGTACTGGATTTTTGCGATTCAATGTCGGTTGATGGTGAAAAGGTATTAATCAATAAGGAAAATATACTAAGGAGTGCGGAGGAGCTTTCAAGGCAGGGTTACAGGATACTTGCTTTTGCCAGTGGGCTGAATCCTGCATTTGCAAAGAAGGAGTTATATGACAGAGAAGATATACCGCCGCTTACCTATTACGGTCTTGTCGGGTTTATTGACCCGCTCAGACCTGAAGCAAAAAAATCTGTAAGCCAGTGCAGGGAAGCGGGCATTAAAGTGATTATGATTACAGGCGATCATCCTGAGACTGCCGGGACAATAGCCAGGGAACTCGGTATAGCTGATAAAAATACACCGGTTGTTACCGGTCAGATGCTTGCTGAAGCGGGGGCACACGACAGCCCTGCCTATGAAAAACTTGTTACTTCAACAACTGTGTTCGCTAGAGTTTCTCCCGCTCAGAAACTCGAAATCGTAGATGTACTTATACGCAAGGGTGAGTTTGTGGCTGTAACCGGCGACGGGGTGAATGATGCTCCGGCACTGAAAAGAGCAAATATAGGCGTGGCGATGGGATCAGGAACCGATGTGGCAAAAGAGGTGGGATCGATGATTATTGCTGACGATAATTTTTCTTCAATCGTTGCAGGTGTAGAGGAAGGCAGGTTTGCTTATGATAACGTAAGAAAAGTTATTTATCTGCTAATTTCAACAGGTGCCGCCGAAATACTCTTCTTCCTTGCATCAATAATTACAGGATTACCTCTGCCCCTCCTTGCCGTGCAACTGCTATGGCTCAACCTGGTTACAAACGGAATTCAGGATGTTGCCCTTGCATTCGAGGGGGGAGAACCGGGAGCAATGAAACGGCCTCCAAGAAAACCCGGGGAAAAAATATTTAATCCCATAATGATAAAGCAAACCCTTGTTTCAGGCATTACCATTGCAGCAGTTGTTTTTGGTCTGTGGTATTATCTGAACAACTTTACACAAATGGATGAAGTGCATGCGAGAGACCTCGTACTTCTCCTGATGGTGTTCATGCAGAATTTCCATGTATTCAATTGCCGTTCAGAAAGAGTCTCAGCATTCAAAGTCCCTCTGAAACGAAACGTTGTTTTAATTTTTGGTGTAATCGCTGCACAGGGAATACATATAATAAGCATGCAGATACCTTTTATGCAAAATATCCTGCGAATTGAGCCTGTTACTTACAGTGAATGGGGTATGATATTGATTCTTGCAATCCCGATAATACTGGTGATGGAAATCTTTAAACTGTTGAACAGAACAGATAAATGATGTTCTTTTACATTAAGGAAACATTAGCCGCCGATTTCAATAGTATAGCATACTATATATTTAAAAATCAATTATTTAATTGTAGAGATTTCAACCTGCCTTGAAACCCACAAAGCAGTTTCACCGTTTATCTCTTAAACATGGAATCTGAAACCCGGAACAAAAAATTAAAGCTTGTTGCGGCATCTTTGTATTTTATTATTTTTGAAAAAAGTTGCAGAATATGCTGCCGCAAAACCTCCGGAACTATTAACAATTCCTGATCATGAAAAACAGAATATATCTATATCTTTTGATTCTTTCTGCCCTTCTTGTTTCCGTTTCCATATTTCTTTTGATTAAAAAAACTATTGAACCTGCCGGGATATTACTGGTGGGTGCTTTTATTTCACTTGCTTTTGGAGTGCGTAAATACCAGTTGTTCAAGGGTTTTTCATACACTCTCTGGATTTTTGCCGCAGTAACTGCTTCCATGTTTTACCCGCAATATTTTATTTCTATAGGTAATTTCCAGCTGAAAACTCTGATTGTCCCCCTGCTGCAGATAATTATGTTCGGAATGGGTTCCCAGATGAGCTTCAACGATTTTGCCGGCGTGATAAAAATGCCGAAGGGCGTTCTTATAGGCATATTTCTTCAGTTCACGATTATGCCGCTGGTGGGGCTAACAATTGCAAGTATTTTTAACTTCCCTTCCGAAATTGCTGCCGGCATAATACTTATAGGTTGTGTACCGAGCGGACTGGCATCAAATGTAATGTCGTTCCTTGCCCGCGCCAACCTTGCCCTTGCAGTTACCTTAAGTGCTGTTACAACTCTTCTTTCGCCTTTTGTCACTCCATTCCTTATGAAAATACTCGGAGGCCAGTTCATCGAAGTCAGCTTCTGGAATATGATGCTCGATATCCTGAATATGATAATCCTTCCCATTGTTGCCGGATTTATCTTTAACCTCTTTGCAAAAAGAAATACAGACAGGAAGTCCATGATTATACAACTTGCTTCCTATCTGGTTATTATTCTGTTGACCACTCTCGTTTACGCAAAATCAAAAAATGCAGGACTATCAGAATTTTTCATCAGATTTTTTAAATCCACGGCCTGGTTCTATTTTCTCCCTATGGGTGGTGCCCTTATTCTCTCAAGATATCTGAAAGGAGATTACAGCATTATGGAAAAAGTGCTGTCGTTTTTTTCAATGGCGGGAATTGCCGTCATAATAACCATAATAACAGCCACCGGAAGGGAAAGTCTGCTTCAGGTTGGACTCTTGCTTCTGGTTACAAGCCTGTTGCATAATATTACAGGTTATACTCTTGGCTATACTTTTGCATGGCTGTTAAGAATGCCTGAAAGAGACCGCCGCACAATCGCCTTTGAGGTTGGAATGCAAAACGGCGGGCTCGCTTCGGGACTTGCATTGCAGATGGGAAAAATTGCCACCGTGGGACTTGCCCCGGCAATATTCGGCCCGCTGATGAACATTACCGGCTCAATCCTTGCAAACTGGTGGAGGGGAAAACCCGTTAAAGAAAATCCCGGGGTTGGGGGATAAAATAGAAGATGGTTTGAAAGATCCTTTATCTTTCCGAAGTTCTTTCAATCACCTCAAGGCACATTCTTCCGTTGTGGTAGGGGCATATCCAGTGGCCGGCTTTATCACCCCTCCCGGCTCCTTCAGGGGTAACACTGCTGAACCACCCACCGTTTTTCCTGTCAACAAAAAATCTGTCAATATAGTTCCATGCATTAACTGAAACATTCAGGTACTTTTCATCACCTGTCAGTTCCCAGGCATTCAGATATCCCACAACTGCCTCAGCCTGTTCCCACCAGCTTCTGACAGTTCTTATCTCACCTGTTTCATTGTTTTTTTCCGTCAACATGCTTCCGTCCGGTGCAATTCCTTCCATTGCCGCACCGGCAATTCTGATGGAGGCTTTCTTCACCCTTTCCAGCAGAACCGGGTCGTTAAGCAGTTGAGCACACTCGTATAAAAGCCATGAACATTCAATATCGTGGCCGTAAGAATCAATTTTTGATGTCGGATTCCAGTTTCTGTCGAAGAAGCAGATTAGATGCCCTGTTCCGGGATCAATAATTCTTTCAAGGAAGATTTCAACCATGTTACATACTCTTTCCTTCATTCTTTCATCATGCCATACACGGTACAGGTTTGCGTATGCTTCCAGTATATGAAGTGATGTGTTCATGGTTTTCTCATCGGCAGGGGTCTTTTCCCCGGTCATTCTGTCGCGTATGCGTGTCCAGTCGCGGCCGAAAGCTTCAAAATATCCGTTGAATTCCCTGTCGAGGACGTGTTTTTCGAGAAGCTCGAATATGTCTCTGGCAGTTGCAAGAGCTTCTTTGTCGCCTGTGACCCTGAAATATTCCGACAGGCCATATATAAAGAATGCCTGTGTGTATGTATGTTTTCTGGTGTCGAGCGGTTCGCCTTCTGCATTCAGGCTGTAGTAAGCTCCGCCGTATTCCCGGTCGATAAAATGCCTGAGGATATAATCTTTTGCCCGTGAGGCGAGGCGAAGATAATCGGGATTTTTAGTGATCCGGTAAGCGGCTGAGTACGTCCAGAGTATTCTTGCATTCAGTATTCCTCCTTTTGGCGCATCGGAAATTACTTCATTACTGAAGTTTATACGCCCGTAAAACCCGCCATTGACTTCATCAGGCATTTTTGCCGACCACCATGAAAGAAGGTTTTCCATCAGTTCCTTTTCGCACGCTTTCTTCAATGACGAAAGTTTCTGTTCAGGGGATGCGGAAATACTTATCTGGCTGAAGGTTGAAAAGCAAGGGACAGTCAGAATCGCTGATAAAATAAGTATTTTGGTTTTCATGGTAATTTAATGTTTTTCAGCTCCATAGCCGGTCGTGAGAGCGTTTCTGATCCCATTCAGGGGTGGGGTTGAACCAGCCGTATTCCTTACCGAGGTGTTTTTTACATTCTTCTTCATTAAGCTCAACACCCAGACCCGGAGCATCGAGAGGTACGTTGGCAAAACCTTTTTCAATCATAGGTTTCGAGCCGGTCATTCTTACAAGGTTTTCCCACCACGGGACATCAATGCTGTGGTGTTCGAGGGCAAGGAAGTTCTGGGTAGCGGCAGCACAATGAACGTTTGCCATAAAGACCACCGGCGATCCGGCCATATGAAGAGCCATGGCGATGTTGTTTTCCTCGGCATAATCGCCGATTTTTTTCGTTTCAAGTATTCCCCCTGCAGTGGCAAGGTCGGGATGAATAATATCCACGGCACGGGCATCAATAAGAGGCTTAAATCCACCGTTAAGCATATAGATGTCTTCGCCTGTAAGTATCGGGGTTTCAAGAGCATGCGACAGTACTTTGTTATTTTCGATATCGAACCACGGAACCATATCCTCGAGCCATGCCAGGCGGAATTTCTCCATTGCTTTGCCGAAGCGAATCGCGTTGTTCACGTCGAAGTGGCCGAAATGGTCTGCACATAGCGGTATTTCATATCCCACTGCATCTCTTACCATTGCGACGTACTCCTGCAGATCGGCAAGACCTTTGTCGGTTATCTGAACCTGGGTAAATGAATGGAGAGTATTACCATATCCCATATAATCTCTCAGATCGTACTGTGCCAGTGGGGCCCAGTATTTGCTATTAACTATATTGCCCTCCTTACCGGCGACAAGATGTATCCCGAGGTCCATTTTAAGCCAGGTGAATCCCTGCATTTCCATTCTGAGTCTCACTTTCTCGGCGAATTCTCTGGGGTCCTGCACTCCCGGAGTATCTGCATAGAGGCGTATTTTATCGCGGTAGCGGCCTCCGAGCAGCTGCCATACCGGCACGTTGTATGCTTTTCCGGTGAGGTCCCAGAGAGCCATTTCCACGGCACTCACTCCGCCACCCTGACGTCCATGATAACCGAATTGCCGTATAATCTTAAAAATCATTTCGACATTACAGGGGTTAAGTCCGAGTATTCTGCTTTTCAGGAACAATGCGTAACGAGCGTCGGCACCGTCCCTTACCTCACCGAGACCGTAGATGCCTTGATTGGTATCTATTCTTATAATATGCTTACTGGCAATTGTTGCAACACGCATATCGGTGATTTTCAGATCGGAAGGATATGATGCCCTGTTGACCTTTGAAGTTGCCTGTGCAATGGTATCTTCAATCGGTAAAGTCATAAATCCGCCCAGGGCAATTCCTCCAAGTGCGGTTTTTTTCAGGAAGTTACGGCGATTTGTTGAGGTGGCCGGATTGTTAATTTCAGTCCGGATTCTTTCGGCTTCCTTTTGCTCCATCAGGCGGTTCTGTTCACGGATTTTTTCGATGAAGGTTTTCATTTAAAATTAGTTTTTTGGTCATTTATAGTCATTAGCGCCTCGCGGTGCTCGGCGCGGAATGTGTCATTTACGCCTCACTTTGTTCGGCGCGTCATTTACGCCTCACTTTGTTCGGCGCGTCATTAGCGCCTCGCGGTGCTCGGCGCGGAAAGTGTCATTTACGCCTCACGTTGTTCGGCGTGTCATTTGGTTATTTGGTTTTTGCCTATTGTTCTTATATAGTTATTAAGTCTGACTCCGATTTTTTCAATTTGTTCCATAAAGGTATCAAAATCTTCTTTTCTTATCAATTCCCTGTTGTGAGCTTTAATAAGCCAGGTCTTTGTCTCATATAGAGAACCTCGTGAATAATAACCGAAATGCATGTTTTCCCTGAAATGGTACCTTCCAAAACCTTCACTTAGATTTGCAGAAATTGAATCTGCAGCCTTAACCAATTGCTTGCCAATTGTATCTTTTGCAAAAAAATCCCAGTCAATTACAATAGACCAGATTCTTTCAGCAATCTCCATAGACTGCTTATAAACATTTAATTCCTCAAGTTTCATATTTTTATCCTTTTAGCACGTTATTTTCCACTAATCTAATAATTTTTTACAATCAATGGCTATAAATGACAATCAATGACAATCAATGACAATCAATGACAATCAATGACAATCAATGACAATCAATTACTACCAATTCCTCTCCTTAAAATAATTTTCGAGTTCCTCTTTACTCATCGGCAATTTACCCGGGTATTTACTCAGCCACTCCATAAAATCCTTTTTGATTTCGTCGCTCCATGCGCTGTCGATCTGACCGGGTTTGTATTTTCCTTCTCTCAGTCGCTGGTGGCCGAACTGATCGCGCAGGGCTGTCACTTCGGCGTTGATTACAAGGTCGGCAACCAGGTGAGCGGGGATAAAGATTACACCGTATTTTTTAGCGAGGACAACATCTCCCGGCAGTACGGTTGCCCGTCCGATGCGGATAGGGGTATTTATTGAGATGAGGGACATTTGCTGGATATATGAAGGGTCGGAGCCTTTAATCCAGGCGTTAAAGCCTTCAATTTCCTCCAGTCCTTCCTGGTCGCGTACTGATCCATAGAATATAACACCCCGTTTTGATCTGGCATAGATTGAGTTACCGAGGTTGTCGCCGATAAGTGTGCCGTCAACGATTTTACCGTAGCTGTCGGCAACGTAAATATCGCCTTCAACCAGGACGTCTATTGGCCATGAGTTGGTTCCGCCCTGCTGGGTTCGTTTTTCTGCTTTGCCGAGTTCGCGTATGACCTTTTCCAGGTCAGGCCGCAGAGGCATATATTGAGCAGTTACCACCCTGCCTGTCATGGGTTCATCAGGATGCAGTACTATCCAGTCGCCTTCAAACTGGTTCTGGTAGCCTCTGTTACGTAAGTAGCCCCATGCTTCTTCAATTGAGACATTTTTAAGCCGTTCCAGGAGCGCATCGGGTACTTTCGGCCTGCCATCAGGGAATCGTTCCCCTTTCCATTCGGGTGTTATAGCTTTAATGTATTCAGGAGGAGCACCAACAAATTGAGCCGTTATTGTGCTGATTGTCAACAGTAATAATGCCTGGAAAGAAAGAAGCTTTTTCATAATCATATGTATTTGAATATCATTTTTGAGTTTTTCGGTGTAAAGTATAAACATCTTTACTGATAATTTTTCCAGATTTCAATCCAGTTCGTGTCTGAAAGGGGCTGATGCCTGTGCTCCGAGGCGTGTTACAGAAATGGAAGCAGCTTTATTGGCAAATTTGACAGCTTCAGGCAGATCTTTTTTCTCTGCAAGGGCTACTGCCAGTGCTCCGTTGAAAACGTCACCAGCCGCAGTGGTGTCGATGGCATTAACTTTTACGCCGGGAACAAGTCCGGTAAAAGAATCAGAACTTACAAATGCACCTTCTTCTCCGAGAGTGATGATTACATTTTTTACGCCTTTATTTCTTAATACTGAAGCAGCCTTCAGGCAGGTTTCTATATCAGTTATTGAAATGCCTGTCAGGGACTCAGCTTCAATTTCATTGGGAGTTAGACCCCAGACATTTTTCAGAATTTCGTCTGAGAGCTGCTGAGCCGGTGCAGGATTAAGTATTGTTTTTATTCCTTTTTCTTTTGCTTTTTTTATGGCATACTCTACAGTTGTAATTGGTATCTCGAGCTGTATCAGAAGGATGGCGTATCTGCTGCTGTCAAATATTTCTTCGGGCAGGTCTTCGGGCTGCAGGTTGGCATTTGCTCCTGGAGCAACAACTATCATGTTTTCACCATTCGCATCAACGGTAATCAGGGCGACACCCGAAGGTAATTCGGGATCTTTTATAAAATATTCAGTATCAATACCTTCTCTCATCAGTAGCCCCACTGTCTGGTTACCAAAAAGATCATTTCCACGCTTGCCTACAAAGGTAACCTTCCCTCCAAGCCGTGTGGCGGCAACAGCCTGGTTGGCCCCCTTGCCACCGGGATTGAGAAGAAACGTTCCTCCTAAAATTGTCTCTCCCGGAGAAGGAAGCTTCTGCGTTTTGATAACCATATCAGTATTTGAACTTCCGATTACGAGAATTTCTTTCATAGAATTACTTTTTCTTTAGTTTAAAATTAATTATTAAATACTTAAAACAAAGTTATAATATTCCTTTCTGGTGCTGAATATTCCTTATTTCGGTTCCTGACGGTATTTTTTTAATTTTTCCATCAACAGTTCCGGTTCATCAGTGGTGATGTAATCAAAACATTCCGAAATAAAAAAATCCATATCACTTTCATTATTTACTGTCCATACGTTCAGGAGAATTCCTTCTTTTTTTGCTTCATCAATCCATTCGGGTTTCTTTTTGAAAACACTGTAATTATATCCTGCACCTTTTATTGAAGCCTTTTTCAGTTCCGAGGGAGCAAGGTCACCGTTAAGATAAAACACTTCCGCCTCAGGCAGCAGTTCGGAAATCCTTTTTACAATATCAAAGTCGAAACTTATCCAGGTAATAAAATTCAGGGCATTAAGTTCCTTTGCAAGCTGTACGCTTCTTTCTGCCATATAAATATTTTTTTCTTTCCCTGCTTCTGAAGATTTCAGCTCACATATCAGTTTTGTCGTATTGTTGTTTCTGGTGCCTTCGGTAATGTATTCCCGAAGGGTAGGCAGTTTTTCTCCGTTCGGAAGCCGGAACTGAACGAGGATTGAATAGGGAGTTTTTTCGATTTTCATCCTGTTATATTCAGCATCATGGTTAATCACCAGTGAGTCGTCGGCGGTGATCCTGACATCAAATTCAGAACCGTCGGCTTTCAGTTCAATGGCATTTCTGAGTGAAGCGATAGAGTTTTGAGGATTACCGTTTTTCTTCCATGCACCCCGGTGAGCAATTACCTTCTGATTGCAGCCGGTAATTAAAGTTGAAATATTGCTATTCATTTTTTCAGGATAAATTTCGGATGACAGAAATATTACCGGTATAACGGTAAATAAGAAAATTTCTACAGGGAAATGTTTATATTTCATAATTTCATAAATTTACGTTGTATTATTTTAATACGGATTCTGATTATTAGTTAAACAAAAATATAATAACATCCTTAAATTATGAGTCAATGAAGTGATTTGAATGATAATTTTTTATATTTACGCATTAAAAAAATATTAAAAAACTGTTTTTATGAAGAAAATGAACATTTTATTTGCAATTGTTGTAACCCTGTCGATTCTTGCTTTTTCCTGCAATAAGCCTGCTTCAATGGAAAAAGTTATTGAGAAATCTCTTTCTGTTGCTATCAGGCAATATACACAGATGGCTGAGGTAATGAAGCAGAAACCTGATCTTTTACCCCGGACTATTGATACTGCTGGTAATCTTGTCACTTCTAAATCGAACTGGTGGTGTTCAGGCTTTTTCCCTGGAACCCTGTGGTATCTTTATGAATATACAGGAGATGAGAAGTTTAAAGATTATGCAAAGGAGATGACAGCCAGAGTTGAAAAAGAAAAGTTCAACAAAGGCACACACGATCTCGGTTTCATGCTTTACTGCAGTTTTGGAAACGGTTTAAGGTTAACAGGCGATGAAAGCTATAAAGATATAATGCTTACCGGAGCTCAATCCCTTATAACAAGGTTCAGACCAAAAGTTGGATGCATACAGTCGTGGAACAGCCGCCGCGGGTGGCAATGCCCGGTTATAATTGATAATATGATGAACCTCGAGTTCTTAATGTGGGCTTTCAAAACAACAGGTGATTCGACATATTATAAGATATGTGTAAGTCATTCTGATACTACAATTAAAAACCATTTCCGCCCCGATTACAGCACATGGCATGTGGTTTCATACGATACATTAACCGGTAAGGTGGAAGCAAAACAGACTGCACAGGGCTATTCCGACGAATCGGCATGGGCACGCGGCCAGTCGTGGGGACTTTACGGCTATACTGTTATGTACCGTGAAACAGGTCTCCAAAGGTACCTTGAACAGGCAAGGCATATTGCAGATTTCCTTATTAATCATCCAAACCTTCCTGAAGACAAAATACCTTACTGGGATTATAATGCTCCCGGAATACCGAACGAATTACGTGATGCTTCTGCAGGAGCCATAATGGCTTCGGCATTGATTGAGCTTAGTGGTTATGTGGATAAGGAAACAGGACAGAAATATCTGGAAGTTGCGGAAAAACAGTTGAGGACACTGGCTTCGCCGCAATACCTGGCTAAACCGGGAGAGAACGGTAATTTCATCCTTAAGCACAGTGTGGGTTCACTTCCGGGAAAAAGCGAGGTGGATGTTCCGCTTACCTATGCCGATTATTACTTTGTTGAGGCATTACTCAGGTACAGGAATCTCTTAAAAAACCAGCAGATATAATTATCAGGAAATAATTGATAACCATTTAAAACTTAACTCGCATGAAACAGGGAAAAAAGTTTTCAAGACGTGAATTTCTGGGGGCATCGGCTCTCGGGATGGCAGGCATAATGATATTGCCTGCAGCAAGTTGCGGCAGGTCCAAAACGGAAAAAGCTCCGTCGGATCTGGTCAGGCTGGGCTTTATCGGACTTGGCCGTCAGGCAATGTTCCTTATGAACGGCTTTCTGCAGGTTCCGGGTGTAGAGGTTCTTGCAGGTTGCGACGTATATGGCAGAAAACGCACCAGGTTTGAAAATAGGGTGAATGAGTTTTACTCCAAAGCAGGTAAGAAAATTGAGGTAAAAACCTACGAAAAGTTTGAAGACCTGCTTGCCCGCAAGGATATTGACGCAGTGGTGATTGCCACACCCGACCATTACCATGCACTCATAGCCATTGCTGCCTGCAGGGCCGGTAAAGACGTATACCTCGAAAAACCGCTCACCTTCACCATTCATGAAGGCATGGAACTGAGAAAGGCAGTGCGTGAAAACAACAGGATCCTTGCCGTAGGTTCACAGCAGCGTTCAGACGAAAACTTCAGACATGCTGTAACACTTGTTCAATCGGGTGCAATAGGTAAGATTACCAGGGTGAATGCTTATGTTGGTGCTCCACCCACACCCTACAACCTGCCTGAAGAGCCTATACCCGAAGACCTTAACTGGGACCTCTGGCTCGGACCTCTTCCCGGAAACATCCATTTCAATAACCAGCTCAACCCGCCCATCACACTCGATCCGCCAAAGGATGAAGAGATATGGGGTGCATGGAGATGGTACAAGGAAATGGGTGGCGGATTTACCACCGACTGGGGTGCTCATATGTTCGATATAGCACAGTGGGCCCTTGGCATGGATAACAGCGGACCCGTTGAGGCTTCGCCTATCGGCGACGGAACTGAGTTTATATCATACAAATATGCCAATGGTGTTGTTCTGACATCAGAGACATTTGACGAAAAGAAGACCAAGGGTGTAAAATTCTGGGGAGAAAACGGATGGATAGAAGTTGCACGCGGTTACTTCAACGCTTCCGATCCGAAACTCTTCCCCGAAAAGAAAGAGGAACAGACCAATATGCCATACGAAACACGCATTCCTCACCAGGTCAACTTTATTGAGTCAGTCCGTACCAGGAAAGACCCTGTTGCTACGGTGGAAATTGGCCACAGAACCTGCACAATGTGCACTATAGGGAACATAGCGTGCGATCTCAAACGTACAGTTAAATGGAATCCCGAAACCGAAACCTTCGTTGACGACGAGGAAGCTACCAAAAAGATGCACTATACCTACAGGGAACCCTGGAAACTGGTATAGCTTAAAAGCCTGATATTAATTGTTTCCCCTTTCTTAGTCTGAGAAACTTTGAGAGGGGAAATTTTTTTTATTGCGGATTTCGGATTGCGGATTTCGGATTGCGGATTTAAAACCTGGCGGTTAAGTTATTGTTGAATTCACCTAAAAATTGACCACTTCATAATAAGCTTTCTTCCTTTGCAGGTTCTGATCGAAGAGAAGCGGATAATTCTTGCGGTTCCTTACCGGAAAATTATCAAGCCAGCTGTGTCTGTCTGAAACATTCCAGAAAGTGACACCGGTAATGACATTTTTATAATCGCGAAAGACCCGGAAAAACATTTTATACATTTCTATCTGTTTCTGTTCACGTTCAGGTGTGAAGGCATCGTCTCCCGGTTTTCTTACGCTGAAATCCTCGTTCCTTTCATAAACCGATACATCAAGTTCAGTAATCTGAACCTTCAGTCCGAGTGATGCAAATTTCTCTATTGCATCCCTCAGGTCTTTTTCCGACGGGCCGTTTACCGACCAGTGTCCCTGAAGCCCAATACCGTGCACCGGAACACCTGCATCAATCAGTTTCTTAAGCATGTTATAAATACGATCCCTTTTGCCGGGATTCTCGGTATTATAATCATTATAAAACAATTGAGCATCCGGGTCTGCCTCATGAGCCCACCTGAAAGCTTTTTCGATAAATTCTTCTCCACATATTTTGTACCACTGGGATTCCCTGTATGTCTTGTTGTTGTTATCGTCAATGGCTTCATTAACAACATCCCATGCATACACTTTGCCTTTGTATCTGGTAACTACCTGTGTGATGTGATCCTTCAAACGGTTAAGAAGCACTTCTTTTGATACCGTGGACCCGTCAGGATTTTTAAACATCCAGCCCGGAGTCTGCTGATGCCAGCAGAGTGTATGGCCTCTTACTTTCATATTGTGCTCCATGGCAAAGTTGACGATAATATCTGCATTATCCCAGAAATAGCGGTTCTCTTCGGGATGAATCGGCCCCATTTTCATTACATTTTCGGCAGTCAGGCTGTTGAATTCCTTCAGTATAAGCTCCCTTTCGGGTGCTCCGGGTAGGAGATGAGACGGAGCCACTGCAACGCCAATGGGGAAATAAGACGAGTAATAATCCTTTAAGCCTTTAGCTGACTCTTTCAAACCCGCGTTCTGCTGTGCCTGGCAGCTGGCAAGAAAAACAACTACCGCCAGGGCGGAGAAAATTATTGATCGGATGAGTTTAAATCTTTGTGCCTGTTTCATTTTATTAGCTTTTTGAATAGACATAAAATTAAAACTTTATAATATTCAAACCTTCAGGAATATCTTCTTTTTATAAAGAAAATACAGAAACACCCAGCCCACTGCCGTGACACCTATGCCGTTGATCAGCTGAGTCCATGTTTCGGGGAGAATTTCTGTGAAGCCTCCGAAGAAAAACTTTGCAGCCTGCCTGAAATTAATTATTCTGTTTGCCAGATAAATGGTAATGGGATTCATTCCGATAACAACAAAAAAGAATGCCCATTTTCTCAGATTCCAGACATCAATTATCAGGTAGAAAATTGAAAAAAGAATCAGGCTCAATCCGCCAACATAGCAAACAAATGAACTGGTCCACAGATTTTTATTTATGGGGAAAAAGTTGTCCCATATTTTTCCTATGATAATAAATATAATACCTGCTCCTGCTATGACAAGAGCTTTTTTCACAAGTTTATCATTCAGAAATCCCGATAGAAGGAATTCGCCGGTAAACATTCCCAGGAGGGCAGTGGAAATGGCAGGCACAGTGCTGAGTATTCCTTCGGGATCATGATTTCCGCGGTAGAGTTTTCCCGGAAGAAGTATTCTGTCAACATAACTTGCGAAATTTCCATCCTGCGAGAAAACGTCTGCGCCATTTCCGTCGGGTGCAGGAACAAGCGCAAGAAGAAGCCAGTAACCGATAAGCAGAGCCCAGAACCATACAATACGCCATGACAGTTTTGTGTTCATAAAGATAAGTGCCGCGAACATCCACGCCAGACCAATACGTCCGAGAACACTTCCGTATCGCAGTTCATCAAGTTTAAACCTTACCCCGTTATTGTAAAGAATACCCAGCAGCACCAGTATCAGCCCGCGGTAAATGACATGTCTGTAAATTCTGGCTTTATCTTCTCCTGAGGAGATTCGTTTTGACAGAGAAAAAGGAAAAGATATTCCCGCAATAAAAAGGAAAAGCGGGAAAATCATATCGTAAAAATGAAATCCGTGCCATTCGACATGTTCAAGCTGTTCGGCACACCATTTAAACAACGGCCATCCTGTGACAACGGCAAGGCCCGTAAAAATCGTTTCTCCGCCCATAATCCAGAACATGTCAAATCCACGTAAGGCATCAAGCGACTGAAGTCTTCTGGAGACCGGTTTTGATTCTTTTTCCATAGTCATACTGAGTTTTTAAAAGTTTATTGAAAAAATCAGTTTCAGACCTGCGAAAGTTAATGGTTAAAATTTATTCTGTAATACTGATTTGAAAAATTATGAATATGTCCGTGGCTATAAAGGAAAAATTTTTAACTTTAGAGAGATTCAATTTTCTTCAGACTGTCTTTAAAATTTTACCTGTCATGAAAACTACGAGAATATTGTTTTGTTTACTGTTAACAATTTGTATATCAAATTTGTCAATGGCTCAGAAAGTTTCACAACCCGGAGTTATTCTTCGCGAAAACTGGGCTATTCAGTCATCCGCCGTTGTTAAAGCAGGCGGAGGTGAAATATCAACACCCGGTTTCCGTACGGAGGGGTGGTACAAAACTTCCATGCCTTCTACCATTCTGGCTGCACTGGTAGCAAACAAGGTTTATGAAGATCCTTATTACGGGACGAATTTTAAGAAGCTTCCAGGGCAGGTCACCGGTCGCAACAGGGAAATTCCACCCGACAGTCCTTTCAGTGTTCCATGGTGGTACCGTACTGAATTTCAATTGCCTGCCGGATATAAGGGTAAACATATCTGGATTAATTTTCACAGTATTAATTATAAAGCCAATATCTGGCTTAACGGCAGGCTTATTGCCGACACTGCAAAAGTTGAAGGCGCTTACAGGTTATTCACCTTCGACATAACGAAAGAGGCGGTTCCGGGAGGCAATAACTGCCTGGCTCTGGAAATCTTCCCACCAAAGAGTACAGACCTTTCCATTACATGGGTTGACTGGAACCCGACCCCGCCCGATTATGGCACGGGAATATGGTATGATGTTTCGGTACACGCAACGGGTGATGTCACGATTGAAGAACCTTTTGTAAAGACGAAACTTAATATTCCTGCAAATGATGAAGCAAGACTTACCGTATCGGTTGTTCTGAAAAATTCATCCAATGCACCTGTCAGGGGAACACTAACGGGAAATATTGAAAAGATATACTTTTCAAAGCAGGTTACTCTGAATGCCGGTGAATCAAAACAGATAGTAATGGATCCGGTTGAATTCCGGCAGCTGGTTATCCGGAACCCTCGGTTGTGGTGGCCCCATAACCTTGGTCCGCAGAACCTATATGAACTCAATCTTTTATTCGAGTCGTCAGGGAGGACCCTGGATACCAGAAAGGTCAGATTCGGAATACGTGAGATTACATCGTGGATAAATGAGTTTGATTCGCTGAAGACGAGAGTTTTTCAGATAAACGGCAAAAATATTGTGATCAGGGGAGGCGGGTATGTTCAGGATATGTTCCTCAGACCTTCCAATGAAAGGATTGATGCTGATATAGCTTATGCAAAGCATATGAATTTGAATGCTTTAAGGATGGAGGCTCCGAGGGGCTCAGATTACATGTTTGACAGGTGTGATGAGGAAGGTATTCTGCTGATGGTAGGATGGTGCTGCTGCAGTATGTGGGAGAGGTGGAAGACATGGGCGCCTCATACTGCCGATATTGCAGAATTGAGCTGGAGGGACCAGATAGTACATCTGAGGAACCACCCGTCGGTATTTGTGTGGCTCTACGGAAGTGACAATTACCCTCCTGAGAATATTGAGAGGAGATATATAAAAGTGCTGGATGAGTGTGATGGTACCAGACCTTATTTATCGTCAGCCACCCAGGCAGCAAGTAAAATTGCAGGACCTACAGGTGTATGGATGGGTCCTTATCCCAGGGTTTATGCTTATTTTCCGCCTTCGTACTGGTACACAAAACTTGAATTCAATACTGAGGCTGGTCCTTCCGGAGAACAAATACCACCATTAGAAACGATGAGGATGATGATGCCCGAGGAAGACCTCTGGCCACCAAGCGAATCGTGGGAGTTGAGGCTCCATAAGAACTTCTACCCAATCGCAAGAGCAGCTTTTGAATCGCGTTACGGAAAGCCATCATCGGTTGAGGAATACAGCATGAAAGCACAAATATTTCAGAATGAGGCCGTTAAAGCTATGTTTGAAGCTTATGCTGCCAATAAGTATAAATCAAGCGGGATAATTTACTGGATGTATAATGGTGCCTGGCCAAAGATGTACTGGCAGCTGTATGATTATTTCTACATGCCCAACGGTGCATTTTACGGAGCAAGAAGCGCCTGCGAACCATTACATATACAATACCGTTATGATGACCATTCGGTACAGGTCGTAAATTCGTTGTACACCGATTTTAAAGGACTTAAGGCATCAGCACGACTTTTTGATTTCAATATGAAAGAGGTGTGGACAAAGAGTGCCGTCACCGATATTGAGGCCGACGGCAGCAAAAAACTCTTCCCTGTTGAATTTCCCGCTGATATTTCGAAAATCTGTTTTCTGAAACTTGATCTGTCCGACGCTGCCGGGAAGCAGGTGTCATCGAATTTTTACTGGCTTAATACTGATGGTGATGAAAAGGCAGATTTCAGCGGACTGATGAGTCTGCCGCAGACGAATATCAAGGCAGAAGTATCTCCTTTGCAGCAGAAGGATACCAGGGGCCGTTTGACTGTTACAATTGAAAACACGGGCACTTCACTGGCTTTTGCACTGAATCCGAAGATACTGGGACAGAATTCAAAAGTTCCCGTTCTGCCGGTCTTCTGGGATGATAATTATTTCTCACTGCTGCCGGGGGAAAAACGTACCATCAATGTGGAATTTGAAATCAAAAATCTTAAAGGTGAAAAGCCTCTTGTGAAGATTGACGGATGGAATGTGAAACCGGTTGAACTTCAGGTAAAATAAGTTATTAATAATCAGTCTGTTCCTTTACTAAAAAAGCAGTAAATTTTTCTGAAGCTCCTTCTTTTAGTAATGATTCACAGAAGGAGCTTTTTTATTTCATCCCACGAGCCGACTCTCCTGTGCCGGGAGCTTTGATACAGATTATGAGGTTGCGTGAACATAATTGTCTCACCTTCAAAACCATCCAGATTCTTTGGATGATCATCAATCATAATGTCGGCTTTGATCAGATTTTTATCACCGCAGAAAACTATCTGCTTCCATGATATGAAAGTGAAATGTTCATGAAGCCATAACTGTTTGTCTGTAAGACTGTTGGGAAATTCAGTTGCGAGAGAGACCACAATTACATGATATTTCTCATTTAACAGTTTCAGTCCTTCAACACTTCCCGGCATCACCGGAACGCTTCTGAAAAATCCCGGGGTAGTGACCCATCTTATCTGGTCGGGAAATGCCTCTGCCTCAAGCTTGCCTGCTACATCATCAACAGTAAGCTTCTCACCGGTAGTTCTTTCGTGAAGCTCGAAAAACCTGGCATAGACATCAGCCAGAACCCCGTCCATGTCAACCAGAACACGTTTCATACCGAAAATGTATATTTGTGATTGAATACTATTGTATTTTTAACCTTGCTAAGATATTTATTTACCTTTTTAAATATAACCGTCATGAAAACTTTCGCCTGTATCTTACTTTTTTCAGCTTTTATATTTATTAATTCGACTGTTGAAGCTCAATCGGGCAGGGTCAAACTTGCACGTCTGACGGAATTCATTATGCAGTCATCGCATGTAGTGGAACATGATGGTCAGGAAATATCAAAACCGGAGTATGTGCCTCCTGTATGGTGGATGCCTGTAAGAGTCCCTACGACAATCCTTTCAGGTCTTGTGGCAAATAAGGTTTACCCCGATCCGTATCTGGGTCTGAACAACATGCTTATTCCCGATGCTTCTGACGAATTCAACAGGAGATATAACCTTGAACAGTACAGTCATCTCCCGGGTCTGCCCAACCCCTGGAGCAAACCCTGGTGGTTCAGAACGGAATTCACAGTGCCTGCCGAAGATAAAGGGCGCCATTTCGAACTGATTTTCAAGGGAATAAATTATCGGGCAGGAGTATGGCTGAACGGCAGGCAGGTGGCCGATTCAACGCAGATGGCAGGTATGTTTGCCGGTTACAGGCTTGATGTGACCGATTATATAATCACAGGCGGGAAAAATGCCCTTGCTGTGAAAATCTATCCTCTCGATTACCCGGGTCTTCCCGACACCGAACAGCTTCAGGCACTTGGAGATTTTTATCTTAATGGCGGAGCCACGGGCGATATTGGCAAGAACGTCACAATGCTCTGTTCGGTGGGGTGGGACTGGATACCACCCGTCCGCGACCGGAACATTGGCATCTGGCAACCGGTTTATCTCAGAACATCCGGTAACGTCACCATCGAACAACCAAAGCTTGTAACCCTTCTGCCCAACCTGCCCGACACCTCGATTGCAAAATTGTCGTTGTCATTTAAACTGAGAAACTACAGCCTTGCCGATGAAAAAGGAAAAGTAACCGTTTCAATAACTCCCGAAACATCTACTGGCAAGCCTGTGCAATTCACAAAAGAGGTAAGCATAGGAAAAAATTCTTCAGCTATTGCATCGTTTGACGCGGATAATACCCGTGAGCTCACCATAAGCAATCCACGGCTATGGTGGCCCAACGGTTACGGCAGGCCGGATCTGTACCGTATCAGGATTCAATATTCAGGTTCGTCGGGTGTAAGTGATGAAATTTCTTTTCTGTTCGGTATAAGAACTGTTGACACAAAGGCTGTTCAGGTGAACAATATGTGGAGGCGCGATTTCTATGTTAACGGCCGCAGGATCCATATTACCGGCGGGGCGTGGGTGCCCGATATGATGCTGAATCGTGACTCTCTGCGTTACGATTATGAATTCAGATTATGCAGAAACTCTAACATTAATCTGGTGAGGATATGGGGTGGGGGAGTGACGCCTTCCGACTGGTTCTTCGATGCAGCCGACCGCTACGGTTTGCTGGTATGGTCTGATTTCTGGATTACCGGCGACACTCAGGGTGAGTTCAAAGGCTCGCCCGACTGGCCCCTCGATGGCGAAATATTCAAAAAGAATGTTGCAAGCACCATTTACAGGATACGGAATCACCCGAGCCTTCTTGTCTGGACCGGCGGTAATGAAGGACATGCCCGCAAGGAACTTTATTATGCCATGCGCGACAGTGTCATAAAGCTTGATGGTACCCGGCCTTTCATTCCCAGCTCATCGGGTTTTGCCCGCCTGCCGGAAGGATGGGATGCCTCATGGCCCGATAATCTGCCCGGTGGAGTCTACAGCGGCGGCCCCTACACATGGACTGACCCTCGCGATTACTACCGCCGTGCCGACGCTGGCCGCGACTGGCTCTTTAAAGATGAAACCGGTATACCTTCACAACCACCCTACAGCACACTGCCGAAAATAATAACTAACCTCGTATGGGATAAATCACTGCCATTCCCGCTGAACCACTCATGGGGCTATCACGATGCCGCAACAGGCAACGGTCGCTACGACAGATACTATAACGAAATGGTGAAACGCTACGGAGCACCGTCATCAATGAAAGAATTCTCTGATAAAATGCAGCTGATGAATGCAATGGGATACCAGGGTATCTTCGAGGCTGCAGGGCATAAACTGAACGATATCGGCGGCGTCATGCTCTGGAAACTAAATGCCGCATTCCCCAGTGTTGTGTGGCAGGTGTACGACTGGTACCTGATGCCCAACGCAGGATATTATTTTATGCAACGAGCCTGTGAACCGGTTCATATTCAGTTTAACCCGAAAGATCTGATAGTTGAATACATCAACAGAACATATAAATCATTCGCTAACCTGAAGTCGGAAATCAAAATATTTGATCTGAAATCGTCACTTATCTTCAGTCACAATGAAACAATCAGCTTAAAAGGTCCTTCATCCACCGGCGGTATATCTCTTTCAGAAACACTGGCAAAAAATCAGGATGTTTCATTAATCATTCTTAACCTTTACGATAATGCCGGCAAGAACATTTCACACAATACTTACTGGTATTCTCCGACTAATGACTTTACTTCGCTCAATTACATGCCCCGGACAACAGTTGCGGTAAAACCGGCAGGTTTTCTCAAAACTACAAACGAACTTAAGTGGAGTTTTACGTTTACCAATTCATCTGACAGAATTGCATTTTTTGTAAATCCAAGGCTGATGGCAGGAGATGAAGAGATAACACCTGCATTCTGGTCGGCAAATTACTTTACCCTGGCACCCGGGGAATCAATATCTGCTACAGTGGGTTGCCCGCCTGAGAAAGTCTCGGGCAAAACTCCTGTGCTGAAGATTGAAGGATGGAACATTGAGGAAGTGGAACTAAAACTTTAGTATATAGCCTTTCTGTTACAGGCTGCGCATTTATTTTAAGACGGAAAAATAAAGTATTCCCTTAACAGAAGGATTTTTATCTTATTTTGAATGAACATGTTGAAGAGAACGGTTTCCCTGATTGTGCCACACCGTTGACAAATATTAAATATTCCCCGGATTGATCATGTGTCCAGAATTCAATTTTATACTCCCCGTTTTTATCGGGTGTGATTAAAGGGTTCCAGTAAAGGGTATTCCTCAGGTCGGGAATTCTGCCTGCTTTTTTCTGCTGGTCAGTATAATCAGGAGACAGAAAAGAAGAACTTCTTTCAACAGCCCTGTAACGCAGTTGCACAGCATAATCGGGTAAAGTAATATTACTGAAGTTACCTGAACGTGTAATTATATTTACAATGCCATACAGGAAAAGATTCCCGATCATATACGGCGTTTTTACTACTTCGATTTGCTCAACTTTTTCCGGGTCGAGATTGGCTACAAGTGAAAGGTCTTTTATAACCACACCGTCAATCATTGTCAGAGGAGGTTCATTGTAGAACATATTGGTGGAAGGGTTCAGCACACTGATTTCATAGCCTGACCTTCTTTCCCTGAACCTGACCCCTGGGACAAGTTCAAAAAAAACTTCCTGCATCACCGGCAGTTTAATATAATCATCTAATCTGACCTCCGTCTCGGGGATACCGTAAAACCTTTTTCCCGGGAAACCTTCAGCTGTAACGGCAGCCGGCTCCTGTTTAAATTTTGTGACATATATTCTTGATGTCTGGTAATTGAAACTCAGTTTAGAAATGATATTAATTTTATTCTGAGGTATTGAATCTGTAAAACAGACAGATTCAGGAGCTTTCCATGGGAATGAAGGTTCAATCTCCAGAACTGAATTTGAATTTCCATCTGCAGGCTGTATAATGATTTTTCTTGTTATATCATCGGCAGGGAGTAAGAAACTGAAACGGCCGTTTCTGTTGGTTCGCGCATATTTAAATTCTGCGAATTTTCCGGGAATTGATAGATAGAGCAGGGCAGAAGTGTCGGGTTGTCCATTTTCCCTGTTCTTCAGTATTCCCGTCAGATAATGACCCTCTTTCTCCACAGGATAAGGACGCTCAAAAGGCCTGTCAGAAAGAACGTCTTCCCATATAATCCATCTGCTTGAAGCGGAAATCAAAAAATTATCAACCAACTCCCGTGAAAGTGATTTGAGAGGTGTTATACCGTTTTGCCATGGGGTGATACCAAACTCCGAGCCGAAAATCATATATTCCCTGATGTCGGGCTGTTCTCCGGCGATTCCTGCGGGTATAACCGTTACGCTGACACTTGCAGGGTGGTCGTTCAACACCCCTGAATTTAATTTTGCAGACACTTTTTCCCTGCGGCCATATTCAGGTTCAGAAAATATACTGATATTTTTTTCATTTGATACAGGATTAAAAATCAGCCTTTCTGCCAGCGGCAGAAATTCGTTTCCGAAAACGGAAATCTGGTTTACTCCGCCGGCCAGCAGATTGCGGGGTACAATTATTTTTGTAGTAATACCTGCAGTTGGTATTTCGGTTTTATAAAAGACTTTTCCACCTGAGTGGACCAGAATATGGTAAGTTCCGGCTGCTTTTGAAGAATAGGGGCCAGCTGCATTAATTGTTACCTGTATGGATTGAGCTTCAGAATTGTCAATAATCAATGAAATACCTTCATCCTTAGCTTCAGGAAGATTGAATTTCAAACCGTTTGCCTCCGCAAAATAACTTCTGCCCTTCTCAGGTGTAAGCATAAACGTGCCGTAGCCGTATTCTCCAGTGCTGAATGAAACTATTTCATTACCCGAATTATCTTTTACAACTACCCGGGTCATTAATCCTTTTCCATAAAGGCTGGTAAACCTGACAACCATCCTGTTCATCACTCCGTTGACCATTTTCCCACCTTCGGGGAAAAATTTCATGTCGTAATCAGAACTGACACTGCCTCCCGTGTAAATTTTTCTTTTGAAACCGGTGTTTTTAAACGGATTATAAATCTTAATATCATGCATAAAACAATTTTCCGGCAGGAAATTTTTCATCCAGTTGGTATATCCGCGGATGGTGTATGTGCCCGGCGACAGAGTATCGGGGAGAAAAATGTTTCCGCAGCTTATGCCGTTTTCCAGTTTCAGTCTCATCTGAATAACAGGGATGTTCGACGGATTAAGCAATTCAATATATACTATCCGGTTTCTCCCGGTCAGTTGTCCTGTTCCCCTGTCAATATTATAAATGCTCATCCAGATATCTTCACCTGCTATGAAATCACTTCTGTCGGTATGAATAAATATCTCATCCCATGGTGAGTTGGTACAATATCCCTTAAGAAGGTTTTCAATCACTGCAGATGTGTATGGCTGAGGTTTTACTATATAAGCAAAGCCCTGCAATGACATAGCAAGACCGATTACCCAATATTTCATTGTTCTGTTCATTCCCAGAAAGAGGGTTTAATGTTGGTCCCGCGGGTTGTGCAGTCGGCACACTCCCTGTGTATTGTAATGACATAGTATGGCGGCATGTAGGAGCTGTAATCTTCTATTACCCACCAGGTAACATTTCTCCCTTCAGTGGGCAGACTACCAAAAATCGTATCTGTAGGACAGTAGGAGTATAAATTTGGCATTCCCTTAAACCACTCTTTTATGAAAATTCTTTTCTCAGTCATAGCCGACACGCTGAAATAGCCTAATACAACCTCTTCGGGTTTTGTAATGCTTTTTACGTTACCCTGAATTGCCATAGGGGTAATATCATAAAGACTTCCCACATTCTCAGACACATTCTGCACTTTTTCCCAGTAAGCGTATTCATCGGGGTTCAGGGAATATTGCTTAACGAGAATACTATATTTTGATTTCAGCCTGTCGGTTTCATTTGTAATGAACGTTACAGGAAATCTGGTAACACGGGCCCGGTTATAAACAGAAGTGTTTTTGATCATTATCCGGTTTGATTTTTCAGTAACCCAGCAATGGCTGTTTGGAACATTGTATGGGAGCCAGAATTCCCATGTTTCAACATATTCCCATCTGTAATACAGACACTTTCTTTCGGGGTCATAAGTGTCAAGATAAATTTTACATCCTTCTTCAATCTCGCCGGGTCTTTCCGAGGCTGTTATCAGAATTTTTTCCCAGTACAGAGAGTCAATTTTCGGAACAGGTTTCATCTCCATAAAATCAGTCTGGTATTTGAACCCTGATATTTCAATTTTCAGAGCGTATTTTCCACCCACACGCCCCCGGAATTTTGTGCTGTCGGTAGTATAAATTCCCGGACTGGTTTCTTTGAGAGTTGTAACAACACCGAGTTCATCTTCTATTGTCACTTTTGCAGCTCTCACCGGCTTACGAATAAGTGGCCTGCCAAGCGGCAAAGATTTTGACAATTTAACAACATTTGACCTGTTCTGGTCAGTTATCATGCCCTCAACTACAAGCAATTCCTTATTTTCTTCCACCTCAGGTATAAATTCTATAATGCATTCCGGAGCGGCCAGAACAAGTAGAAAAAACAATAATATTAAACGAATTTTCCTCATTTCTCATTAAAAATCAAAGTTAAACGACACCGATGGTATCGGTCTTCCAAAAACTGAAAGCATGTAGCCTTTTACAATGTTGTTATTGTTCCTGAAGAAAACGGAATATACGTTCTCCCTGCCAAGTAGGTTATAAACAGAAAATATCCAGTGTGGATTGGCAATTTTTTTTGCTTTAAGGTTTCCGCTGACTTTCAGGGAAAGGTCAAGTCGTGAATAATAGGGCAGCCGGTACTTGTTTCTGTCGGAGTAATGTGTGAGTACTATATCTCCGATTACATATGATGCAATAGGATACGTTACCGGCCTTCCGGTACTGTAGTTGTATGTCGCTGAGAAACTTATTCTTCTGGAAAACAAATAATTAAATGTCAGAATAAGGTCGTGTGGCCTGTCAAAATTTGCAGGAAACCAATTTCCTGAATTGATTATCTCTTCGCTGTTTGTGCCGGTGCTTCGTATAATTATTCTTGAATAAGTATAACTTACGCTGTAGCGAACGCGTCCGACGGATTTTTTAAGCATGAGTTCCAGTCCGTAGGCTTTACCTTCAACGTTTATCAGATCCCTCTCGATGTATTCATTCATCACCAATTCTGTTCCGCCCTTAAAATCGATCATATTTTTAATTTCCTTGTAATATATTTCAGCCGAAGCCTCAATTTTGTTTTTGTTCAGCATACGGTAGTATCCGGCTGCTATCTGTTCGCTCGACTGAGGCCTGAGGTGATAATCGCTCAGTTTCCAGACATCAGTAGGCGATATGGATGTTGTGTTTGAAAGAAGGTGCAGATACTGCCTTGTGCGATTGTAGTTAAGCTTTAATGAACTGGTGTTGTCGATTCTGAAATTTGCCGATAACCTTAATTCAGGAGCAGCGTATGTCTTATAGTTTTTCAGCTTTCCGAATTCAAGGGTATCAATAATTGTTGAGGCACTCCGGGGATAAGCCCGGTTGTAAATGAAAACTGTCTGAGGTCCAATAGCAAAGAATGTTGTAAATCTGACACCTGCAGTAATTGTCAGATAATCGGTAAAATTATATTTATCTTCAAGAAAAAATGCCGTTTCAACAGCTCTCTGCCGCTGAACGGAGTTTGGAATAACGATAGACGAATCGTGGGCAGGCATAAAATTACCGGGTTGTACATCATACATTGTAACTTCAGAGCCGAAATTAATTTCATGTCTGCCGGTATACCAGTTAAAATCAGCCTTCAGTCCGGTGCTGTTAATCCTGTGGGTTAATGAGAATGCTTCCTGCGGAACCCTAAGGCTTGAAATATTATAACCATAATAACTGTTATTTGCTGTTACGGCAGAAAAGAATCTGTTTGTGAAGAAATGACGCCAGCGCAGGGATATTATGTTGTTTTCATATTTATATGTGGTATCTGAATTAAATCTGAATGAATCAAAACTGTAATATGATGAAAGGTCAATTTTGTTCTTTCTGTTAATATCCCATGCCAGCCTTATGTTAAGGTCGTAGAATGATGCCCGGCTGTTTCTGAGTGCTTTATTTTCGAGCATGCCGAGCACCCAGTTGGAGTAAGTTGTTCTGCCTGCTATCAGATAAAACAGAGTGTCTTTTATAACAGGCCCTTCCAGTATAAAATGTGTTGTTATCGGACTGACTCCCGCATTGCCCGCAAACTCTCTTCTGTTACCGTCTCTCGCGGAAATGTCAAGTACAGAAGCCAATCTTCCACCATATCTTGCAGGTATTCCTCCCTTATAAAGAGAAACATCTTTTATTATGTCGGGATTTACTGCGGAGAAAAAGCCAAAGAAATGGGAAGAATTATATAACGGAGCACCGTAAAGCAGGATGAGGTTCTGGTCGGCTGAACCTCCTCTTACATTAAATCCTGCCGAACCTTCACCTACCGAATTAACTCCCGGGATCAAAAGAACACTTTTAATAATGTCTGATTCTCCCATTGAAGTAGGCATCAGCCTGAAGGTTGTTATATCAATTCTCTCAAGCCCGACTTCTGCCCTCTGAAGGGTAAGATTCCGTTCAGCAGTAATAACCGTTTCCTTCAGTGGTATAAGGACACTCCTCATTTCCACATTAAGTTCTCCCGGACCGTAAACATTTACGTCAACAATTTTTTCCTTCATTCCTATAAAAGTGAACTTAATGGAGTAACTGCCTCTTGGAACATTCAGTGAATAAAACCCGTAAGCATTTGAGATTACACCCGTGGATAGTTTTGGTATCTGAACTGTGGCTCCTGCAACAGGTTCTCTGGTGTTCTGATCAGTGATATAACCTGAGATTGTAACGATGCCGGGCTTATCTCTGTCGGCCGGATTACCGATATCTATCACAATATTTCCTCCGGATCTCTCTGTTTCAGCTTCTTCCTCGTATTCCAGTCCGGGAATATATGTTATACCATCAGCCGGTTTCTCTACCACCGGTTTAATTGCAAAATACTTCGTCAGTATTATATTGCCTGAATTGTCAAAATAATAGTAAAGACTATGACCGTAAAAGAGTGTGTCGAGTATTTCGCCCAAATAATGCCTGTTTTCATATCTGCCCAGAGTAAGGTTTCTCATCCATTCATCCCTGTAAAAAAACCTCAGCGGATACTTTTGTTCGGCCTGAGCAGCAAACTCCTGAAATGTTTGCCTTTCATAATTCCAGTCAATAAGATATTTCTCCTGGGAATTCAGACGGAATCCAATCAGAACGAAAACCAGTATTATGATTATTTTAAACCTCACCTTTAAAGGTCTTAATGCCGCATTGAATCATAAAATTTAATCACAGGTATAAAAGTAGAAGGATCCCTTCTTTCCATTTTAATGTTATTTTTCCTTACGAATTCCTTTATTTCCGTGTTTTTATCTTCAAGCAGTTTAAGTAACCCTTTTTTACCCTGAATCTGAAATACTGTAGAATCTTTTCGGAAATAGATTTTGTGTTTTTCAGCTATGAGGTCATATTTTCTGTCGACGGCCATTGGCAGTAATTCCTTAATATTTTTGACATACAGTGCAGAATGGCCATCATAAAGTACATTTATATAACCTCTTATAACGTTTGCAGAATCTGAACCCGCGTTTATGATATGATATGTTCTGTCGTTGTATGTGAGTGTAAAGCTGTCAACCAGTTCTTTGTTGAGAATTATCACCGGCCAGAAGGGCAGGCCCAGCAGAAGTTCGTCATTCAGAATATCGTATTTCAAAGGTAATGATTCAAATTTCCTGCCGTTAAACGAAAGGGTTCCGGGGAGAAAGTCAGGAGAAAGAAAGTAAGGATGTCCGACAGCTTTACTGTAAAGATTTCGCCATATACGACCATTAATCAGAAGCTGCGGATCGGAGACAATATTGCGCAATGAAAGATATGCAGCAGTATCCTGACCGTAAGCCAAAGAATTAATGCCGCATATCAGATGAGTTAAAAAGAAAAGGGCAATATAAATAGCAACCCTTTTCAACTGATTATTTAATTATCGGGGTAAGCACAATGTTCCTGTACATTACCTTTCCATGATCGCCCTGGAGGTATATCGGGCCGGGAGCAAAGACATCGGATTTGATTGCACCGCCTGTCGGACCATAAACCGGCTGGTTGTCAATGATTTTTATACCATTAAGTATAACTGTCAGGTGCCTGTCGCACAGCGTTATGTCGAGAGTCTGCCATTCACCGGCAGGTTTTTCCGCACTTACGGTGGGTGTTATTCTGCTGTAAAGAGCACCCATATTATGCGAGTCGAGAGGTCTTTTGTATGAATCCATAACCTGAACCTCATACATGCCGCGCAGGTAGATACCGCTGTTGCTTCCTGCAGGCACATTGACTTCCAGTTTCAGGTTGAAATCTTCAAACTCCTGTTCGGTGCGCAGGTTCCCGTATCTTATTCTGGGTTGGCCTTCCGGTTGAACAGGATCATTAACCAGCACACCATCAACAACTTTAAAGCCGTTGGTGGTTTTTTCGTCTATGAGTCTCCATCCGGTAAGGTCTTTACCGTTAAACAGGACAATGGGTTCTCCATATTTTACTTTTGAAAGGTCAGGAGCGGGAGGAACAGGAGGCAGTTTTTTCCCTGTGAAAGATGTTGAGTCGACTCCCATGCTGTTACGACGGGGGTTAAGGAGGAAACCTGTAAGTTTATCTTCGCCGTTTTTCCTGACTTCGAGCCAGCTTGTAACAACATGTGTCCGCAGAGGCTGACCCGCTTCATCACGCTTGCGTATCAGATTGTTTGTACGTGTTACGACAAGGTACTGGTCTGCTGCAAGAAATACATTTGCCACAGGTGTCACACTGCCGGCTATCCACAGGAGATCGGCATCAAGATAACCTTCCTCCTGTCTCACCTCAAGCCAGCCGACTGTTCCGCCTTCAATATCAAGAGTCCATTGGCCGAGAAATTCGGAGACATCAACTTTTGCAGGAGTCCCGGCTTTTTTTTCTGAGTTACAGGAATAAACCAGAAGAAGCATAAATGCTATCAAAACATAGAATACAGATGTTTTCATATCAAAAAATTTTTCAGGTTAGTCTTTTATAACGCTAAAAATAAGAAATTGAATTAAAAAGAAACAGTCTTTTCATCAGGAATCTCTGATTAATGTGACTTATTAAGGTTTTTTAACAGTTTACCTTCTTTTTCATCCCTCATGTTCTATGCTCCATGCCATTTGCCCTTCGGGCTACCTTGCCCACCGTAAGCTTGCTGGAGGCGGGTCATTTGCTTCGCGTCATTTGTACCTCACTACGTTCGGTACGTCATTTGGCCTGCGGCCGTCATACGCTTCGCGTCATTTGTACCTCACTTCGTTCGGTACGTCATTTGGCCTGCGGCCGTCATTTGCGATTCGCTTGTAGTATAACCGGGAGAACTGCGAAGCAGTGACATATTTATAGAAAAGAAGGAATATTTTAGTCATGCACCGGAACGGAATGAATTTTGAAACCCGGGAATCTGGATTCCGGCGCAATTGGTGAAGAATTTATTCAACCCGCTCCGGGGTTGACAGACATGTGGTGGCTCCTGCCACGGGTTTCGCCTTCGGCTCACCCGTGGTTATTAAAATGCAACCACTCCGTGGTTGTAGAAATAGTTTTCTGGTTTTATTCGACTCTTCGCTCTTCGCTCTTCGCTCCCCGCCCCATGCCCCATGCCCTTTGCCCTTTAATAGCACGCGGATTAACGCTGATTTTCAAACGCGGAACGCGAAACGCGGAACGCTACTATTCCCCAAACTTAAAATATAAGGTTCCGCTCAGTGGCTCGGTATTTCTGTTAAGCAGGAAGATATTCTTCTGCCCCTGAGGGCCCAGTTGTTCAGGATGAAGAAATTTGGTTCCGATTGGGCTTATGCCGTGCAGGAAAGAGATGTCTCCTTCGGGGAAGGGTGGAGTGACCGACCCTGCTGCAAACCTCGGCTTCTGAGGGGTAAACAGATGCAGGAACAGATCTTCCGTAGCTGAAATAATAGTAAACGGAAGATTCATGGTCAGAATCCGCACTGAATAGAAGTTGGAATAATATCCCTTGAATTCAGGATAATCCCACGTTTCGCCCGTAACGGTGTTGTTGTACTTCTTTTCATAAATCCCGAAGGTTGTACCCTTAAGCCGGTTTTTCCATACTCTGTACGGACCATTAGCTTCGAGTATCGCTCCTGTAACCTGTTCTTCGGGGAAGGAAAATGTGATACCGAAGAAATCGGCTGTACCTGACGGCTTGTAATCGTATTCGAGCTTCAGCCACCCGCCCGGAAGCATTACATATTTTACATGACATTCCGGACGGTTACCGTAAATAATCTCAACAACATAGTCATCTCCTGATGGATAATGTCTCACTTCTCGGAATGCCGGATTCAGACCTGCAAACCTTGGTCCGTTATTGAACGGAATCACTGCATTATCTTTCTTAACTTCTGTAATCAACCCTGTTGATTTGCTGATACTTATTCTTACATCTTCCGAAGAAATAATCACCAGGTCACCTTCTTCCCTTCCTGTGGCTTTTTCACCCTGTGGCTTAACCAGTCGTGCAGCCATCTGTGCGGGCGGGGTAATGTTCCACGACCAGGTGTTAATAAGCCGGCCGTGCGGGTCGGTAGCATTGAGGTAGATGACATCAAAATCTTGCCAGTTCTCTGGCAGATTCAGGTCAAGCCACCCTGTTTCACCCGGACGGATATGCGGTGATTTAACCTCGCGGGTTATCCTCATTGTTTCAGACTGATAGAATGAATCGGACAGTTTTACAAGGTAATAACTGAAACGGCAATGGTCAAAATCCGTATAGAAAAATCTGTTCTCAACCCTCAGTTTTCCGTCAAATTCCGGTGTGATTATCTTCTTTTCTATCCACACCGGCGACCATATTTCCCTTATTGCAAAGAAGCTTCCTTCTTTTTCGCGGTAAGGCCCCACTATTCCGTCGGGTGCCTGGTTGCCTGCCGTGTCTATTGAATCTTTTTTATCTGTCCGCACTACCCCCTCATCGGCAAAGACCCACAGAAAGCCTCCTGCCGACAGGGGATTGGAATGCATAAGGTTCCAGTAATCATCGAGTCCGGCTCCGAGACCACCATCAAAAAGTCCATGCAGAAACTCGGTCGGAAAGAAAATATCTCTGCCGTTGAAAAAGGTCGAGGTACCATAGTTGTAAGGAATATAGTGTTTTGTGTTCATACCGTTGAGTGTATGCCACGGTTCAATAACCTTACGCTTCTGCGGATCATACTTTTCATATTCATCACGGAGTTCGGGGTTGAATCCGCCCTCATTACCATTGCTCCAGAGAATTATACAGGGATGATTGACATCCCTCTCAACCATCTCTTTCACAAGTTTCTTTTCCACGTCTGTATCATAATATGCCTGCCAGCCTGCAAGTTCATCTATCACAAACAGTCCGAGCGAGTCGCATACATCAAGGAAATGCTGATCGGGTGGGTAATGGCTCATGCGCACCGCGTTGATATTCATATCCTTCATCAGGTTCACATCGAGGAGACTTATCTCTTTGCTTGTTGTCCTGCCTGATGTAGGCCAGAAGCTGTGCCGGCAAACGCCCCGGAATTTAATCTTCACTCCGTTTACATAGATGCCGTCGTTCTGTCTTACCTCAACAGTTCTGAAACCAAATCTTTGTACAATCTGATGCTTTATTTCCTTCCCTTCGGTAAGGTTTACCACTAACCTGTAAAGGTTCGGGTATTCCGGGCTCCAGGTTTCCATATTCTCAACTTTCCCGGATATAACCAGTTCTGTCGAATCTTTTCCGGCTTTAATTTCAGGCAATTTAGCAACGGGTTTTCCATCGGGTGTCTGTATCTCTGCAACTAAATTTTTAGTGGTACTATTCCTGTTCAGACGTACATTTGCCCTGAAAGTGCCGTCGGCGCGGGCATCAATAGCAACATGTTCAATAAATTCGTCGGGCACAATTTCAAGATATACCGGACGGAATATTCCTCCGAAGATCCAGTAGTCAGCTTCCCTTTCAGCCTGATTAACAGATTTATTAGCCGACATTTTGCTCACGGTAACCTCAAGCAGGTTACTGCTTCCCGGTCTTACAAGTTTTGTTATTTCATATTTAAACCTGTAGAATGCACCCTGATGGACGGGCCCGGCTGGTTTACCGTTGATCTTCACCTCGGTGTCGGTCATTGAGCCTTCAAAGACGATGAATATGCGTTTCCCGCGAACGGAGGGCGGAAGGGTGAACCGGTGGCGATAGAGGCCCTGTTCGTCTGCAAACTGGCGGTCGCGGCCATAATTATATGTTCCGAAGCCCTGCAGTTCCCAGCAGGATGGAACGGGTATCTTTGTCCAGTACCCGCTGTTCCGCCCTCTGGTACAGAAAAAGTCCCATTGTACGGTCAAATCCTTATCGGTGCCAGAGAGGTATATTATTTCTGTCTGCTGAGCATTCAAAGATGCATATGCTAAAACTATAAAACATGTAAGAAATATCTTTTTCATTTTTGTGGAAAATTAATTGTGAAGCAATATTAATCAATACTTAGTGAAAAATTTATAAAATAATGTTTAAGGTATAAGGAAAGAAAATTTATAAAATTTAGAAAAGGTGTCATTTTAAATTATTTGTATATAAATGGCACACAGATGACACGGATGTTACGGATCCTGCACGGATTTATGTCAGGGCTTCAATGACCGTGGAAATGTGTCAAATCGGTGGTAATACGTTGCATCCGTTTTATCAGTGTGCTATTAAAACAACTCTTGAAAAGTGTTATAACTGTACTATGAATCTTTTTGGTCTATATTATTTTTATAGTTGAAAATATAGAGCCACGAATACACGAATTAAGAACGAATGACGGTTATTTCCCTTTATCGGGGATAAAATTCTTAAAGAGTTCTATCGGGATAGGGAAGATAATGGTTGAATTTTTGTCAACTGCTACTTCCGTCACAGTTTGCAGGTATCGAAGCTGTACTGCAATAGGATTCTGGCTTATAATTGAAGCTGCCTCCGACAGTTTCTGGCTGGCCTGGAATTCGCCTTCGGCATGTATTACCTTCGCCCGTCGTTCCCTTTCCGCTTCGGCCTGTTTTGCCATCGCCCTCTGCATCTCCTGAGGCAGGTCAATATGTTTTACCTCAACGTTAGATACTTTTATTCCCCACGGCTCGGTCTGGGTATCAATTATTGATGCCAGCTCACGGTTTATCTTCTCACGGTGCGAAAGCAGTTCATCCAGCTCCGACTGCCCGAGGATGCTACGCAAGGTTGTCTGCGACAGCTGCGATGTTGCAAAAAGGTAATCTTCTACCTCAACAATCGCCTTGGCAGGCTGTATTACACGGAAGTATACTACAGCATTTACCTTTATTGAAACATTATCCTTTGTTATAATATCCTGTGGCGGTACATCCATCACCACAGTTCTCAGACTCACTTTAACCATCCTGTCAATAACGGGGATAAGAAGGATAAGTCCGGGTCCCTTGACCCCGATAAGCCTTCCAAGCCTGAAAATAACTCCGCGTTCGTATTCACGAAGTATGCGTATAGCACTTGCTAAAATGAAAAGCAGGAATAAAATTGCTGCAACCCATAGAATTGGATATGTCTGTTCCATGATAACCTCCTGTTATTTTTATGTTAATTTCCGAACGATTAATTTAAGATTTTTTACTCCGGTAACAATCACCTTCGAACCTTTACTCACCGTACCGTCACTGCATTCAGCATTCCATATTTCACCGTGTACTCTTACCTGACCTTCTGGTTCGAGATCGCTTATGGCTTCGCCTGTTTCTCCCGTCATGCCCTCAATACCGGTAACAGGCTTACGCGTCTGAGCCTTTATACCGAAACCAATTGCCACCAGGAAAAATGCAACAGTGAGTGCTGCAATCACCAGAATAACATGCCACGATATTCGGATAACCTCTAATCCTGTTTTTACATTGATTAACATTATTGAGCCAAGTACTAGTGAAATAATACCTCCGATAGTTAACAGGCCGTAACTTACGACTTTTATTTCAATAATAAAAAGGATGATGGCAAAAAGGATAAGCGCCAGTCCGGCATAATTTACCGGCAGGGTATGAAGAGAATAGAGAGCAAGTATAAGGCATATGAAACCGAGAACTCCCGGGAATATTGCACCCGGATTGTAGAGTTCAAAAAATATCCCGTATATTCCAATCATCAGAAGAATATATGCGATATTGGGATCACTGAGCAGTCCGAGAATTTTCTGGGCGAATGTCATCTCCAGATTTATTACTTCAGCATTACGGGTATTGAGTGATTTTTTCCCTGAAGCAAGGGTAACTTCCCTGCCATCTATTTTTACAAGCAGATCCTGTACTGATTCCGCGACGAGGTCTATAACGTTTTTTTCAAGCGCTTCGGTTTCGGTTATTGAAAGGCTTTTTCTTACTGCATCTTCAGCCCATTTTACATTACGCGCTCTTTTTTCGCTGATGGATCTTATGAATGCAGCTGCATCGTTGGTGGCTTTTTCGTTCATAACTGAATCTGCCTGACCCTGCAAATCCACCGGATGAGCCGCACCTATATTTGTTCCCGGAGCCATTGCTGCTATATGGGCTGCGAGTGTTACAAAAACACCAGCCGACGCAGCCTGCGCTCCACCCGGATGAACAAATACAACAACAGGAACAACGGAATCGAGAATGTCAGAAACAATGACCCGTGTTGACTTCAGTAACCCACCCGGCGTGTTTAGCCTAACTATCAGACACTCCGCACTGTTTTCACCGGCATATTTTATTCCCGAATTAATATATTCTGCACTTGCCGGATTGATTGAACCGTCAACAGAAATCACAACAACCTTTTTGGGTGCAGTTACCTCATCCTCCTGGGAAATCAACCATGACCCATAAATTGCTACAAGACAACCAGTTATAATTAAGATTATAATTTTTCTGATCATAGTTATAAATGAATATAATCAACACCGAATCATTCATTCAGGTTCAACAAACTCTAATCCGTTCTGACCTGAATTATTTCTTCGGCATATCTCAAATTTACACCAATTAATTTAATTTTTCTGTTTTTATATCAATAATCATCACACTTTTTTGAATTCTCCAATACAACTAAACTAATCAACAATCAATGACAACAAATGACAATCAATGACTATCAATGACAATAAATGACAATCAAAAATACCGGATCTTAATTACTAAAAAATCTTAAATCCCTAATTTTCTCCGTAAAAACAAATAAATTCGGCAAAAAATTCTGACAGGTTCATAATGTCTTTTTAATAACCTGCAGATGAGAAAAAAATATATTTCAGAAATGAAAAATGTCTTTTTGACTATTATTGGTCTTTTAATAACACAGCTAGTTGTATCTCAATCACCTGAATGGCCTGCAGTAACTCAAGAAACTAAACCCTGGACACGCTGGTGGTGGCCCGGAAGTATTGTGAATCAGAAAGACCTGACAACAGTGATGGAACAATACAATGCTGCAGGGCTCGGCGGACTGGAACTTACCGTGCTTTATGGTGTTAAAGGTCAGGAAGATAAATTCATCAGGTTCCTGTCGCCCGAATGGATGAAGATGTTTGAACACACCCTGAAGGAGGCAAAAAGACTCAATCTGGGTATTGATCTCGCCAACGCTTCAAGCTGGCCTTTCGGAGGCCCGTGGGTAACCGATGACGATGCAAGCAGATATGTTACTTTCAAAACATATACCCTGAAAGGCGGAGAAACCCTCAGTGAAAAAATTGAATATATCCAGGAACCATATATCAGATGGAACAGCACTTTCAGGAAGGATATCAGCGAAATAACTGATCCTGTTTATAAAAATCCAGACCTTCAGTTGCTTGGAATTGACCAGATCAGATTTAAAAAACCCCTTCCCCTTGTTGCACTGATTGCATATTCAGATAATGGCAAGATCATTGACATTACTGATAAAGTAGATAATGAAGGAAGACTGGGTTGGGTAGCCCCTGCCGGAAACTGGACACTGTATGCTGTTTTCATGGGATGGCACGGCAAAATGGTTGAGAGGGCAGGCCCGGGTGGAGAAGGGTATGTAATTGATCATTTTTCTGGTGAGGCGATTAAAAATTACCTAAACCATTTCGACAGGGCATTTGAAGGATATGACCTGAGCTATCTCAGAGGTTTTTTCAACGACTCCTACGAGGTTGATGATGCCCGGGGGCAGGCCGACTGGACACCAGATCTGTTCGACGAATTCCTTAAAAGGCGCGGATACAGCCTTAAAGAAAATCTTCCGGCACTTTTTCAGAAAGATACACCAGAAAAAAATGCCAGGGTGCTGAGCGATTACCGGCTTACAATCTCGGAACTGATTCTTGATAAATTTACGCGGGGATGGAATGAGTGGGCACATAAACAGGGAAAAATTACCAGGAATCAGGCACACGGGTCACCGGGCAATATTCTTGATCTCTATGCTGCCTCCGATATACCTGAAACCGAAGGAACCGAAATCCTCAGAATGAAATTCGGAACCTCGGCAGCAAATGTAACAGGCAAAAGACTTGCCTCGGCCGAAGCATTGACATGGCTCAATGAACATTTTTCGTCAACCCTTCTCGACATGAAGAAGGCGGTTGATAAATATTTTGCTGCCGGTGTAAACCATATCGTTTACCATGGCACATGCTATTCACCACCTGACGAACCCTGGCCAGGGTTCCACTTTTATGCCGCGGTTGAACTGAATCCTTCAAATCCCGTATGGGCTGATTTTCCGGCCCTGAACTCCTATGTGGCAAGAATTCAGTCGTTTATGCAATCAGGAAAACCCGACAACGATGTACTTCTCTATTTTCCGGTTTTCGACAGATATGCAGATTACAACAATGCATTACTTGAACACTTCGACGGCATAAGCCAGAGGTTTAACGGTACCCATTTCAAGAGCATAGCAACATTTATGACTGAAAAGGGTTATGCATTTGACTTTATTTCAGATAATCAGATTAATAACTGCATGGTTAATGATGGTGAGATAGTAACTGAAGGGGGAGGCCTCTATAAAACTATAGTTGTCCCACAGTGCAGGTATATTCCGTTGCAGACTTTCAACAAACTGATTAACCTTGCTGATAATGGTGCGAGAATTATATTTTTCGGAGAGCTTCCGGCAGATGTTTCAGGCATGACAAATCTTGAGATGAACCGGGAGTTTTTTGTATATCTAAGGGAACAGTTGAAATTTTCAGAACAAAGCCATGATGGAGTGAAAATTGCCAGAATAGGGCAGGGCTTTGTTTTTCAGGGAGAAAATCCGGAAGCTCTTTTAGCTGAGGTAAAAATCCGCCGGGAATCTATGACTGATGCAGGACTGATGTTCTTCAGAAGAAAAGATGGTAACAATACAATTTATTACATAAACAATCCATCTGATAAACCTTTTGAAGGATTTATCAGGCCGGAGGCCGGATTTAAAACTGCTGCTCTTTTTAATCCCATGTCCGGGGAAAAAGGGATGGCAATCATTAAAAAACCCTCGGGAGAAAAACCTGAAATTTTTCTGAGACTGGCTCCCTTTGAGACGATGATAATAAAAACATATCCTGCGGCTGTTTCCGGTGAATCCTATCCATTCTTTACAAAATCAGGGGAGCCTGTGAAAATATCCGGAGTTTGGAATTTAAGATTCACTGACGGCGGTCCTACCCTGCCAGATAGTGTCACACTTCAGGAACCGCTTTTATGGACTGAACTTGAGGGAAATGAGTACAAAAATTTCTCAGGTTCGGCTGTTTATTCCATCAGGTTTGAAAAACCGTCAGCAAAGGGTAAATATTTTCTGCTCGAGCTGGGTAAAGTATATGAAAGTGCAATGATTGTACTTAATGGTGAATACCTGTGTACACTGTTCGGTCCGGAATTCAGTACGGTAATACCGGAGAAGAAATTTAGGAAATCCAACCTGCTGGAAATCAGAGTAACTAATCTTGCCGCTAACAGGATAGCATATATGGACAGAGAAGGCATAGAATGGAAAAAGTTCTACAACACAAACTTTCCTGCCCGCTTGCCTGAAAACCGTAAAAATGGTCTGTTCGATGCGTCAAACTGGATTCCACGTCCTTCCGGTATGAAAGGTCCGGTAACCATAACAACAGTAAAAAAGGCAAAACCCTGACGGATAATTAATTTTTTTTAACATCTTTTTATTATCATTTTTAATAAAATCGCGGAATATTTTAAAAGAGCTTTTTGTCATTTTTTACAAAATGTATTAAATGGCCAGTTATCTTAAATTCCATTTTTTAAGTATTGTATTTACAGGTTTTACTTTTGGGATCACAGCTCAGAATGATCCTGTTGCTTTAAATAGAATTAATTCTCAGATTAATTTTGACGGCCTGGTTGAAGATAACGAATGGGCCAATCTCATTCCATTTAATTTAGTGATGCACAGGCCGAACTACGGAAGTCAACCGTCGGAAAACAGTGAAGTTTATATCGGCTACGATGACAACTATCTCTGGGTTGGTGCAAGACTTTACATGAAAGATGTTTCAAAAATCTTCTGTACATCCAAAAGAAGGGATGAAATGCTTTTTGGGATGGATGCCTTTGGAATATTACTCGACACCTATAGAGATAATGAAAATGCACTTGCTTTCTTTACTACTCCAACCGGGTTAAGAACAGATTTTACAATCTCGAATGATGCAGCCGGAGGCCGAGGAGGTGGCGGAGGCGGAGGAGGTGCAGGAGCCGGTGCATTTGGTAATACGATGAACTACAGCTGGAACACTTTCTGGGATGTAAAAACAAGCCAGGATGACAGAGGATGGTACGTTGAAATGCGGATACCTTTTTCGAGTCTGAGGTTCAAGGTAAATGGCAGTCAGGTAAGGATGGGCTTAACTATAAGCCGGTCAATTGGTTACATGAATGAGGTTGATACATACCCCGCTATTGACCCAAGGCACGGTATACTCGCAACATATAAGCCGTCTCTTTCTCAGACGATTACATTTGAAAATATCAAGCCAAAACAACCCCTCTATGTGTCTCCCTACATGATAGGAGGATTTACCCGGGAGTATACCCTGAATAATGAAGAATCAGAATATATAAAGAATGATAAACCTAACTATAATGCCGGTCTAGATTTAAAATACAGCATAAAAAGCAACTTTACAGTTGACCTTACGGTTAATACTGATTTCGCACAGGTGGAAGCAGATGACCAGCAGGTAAACCTTACAAGATATTCACTCTTTTTTCCGGAAAAAAGAATGTTCTTTCAGGAGCGTTCAAGCCTGTTTAATTTCAGTCTTGGTGGAAGAGCCGACAATCTCTTTTATAGCCGTAACATAGGTATTTACGAGGGTAACCTGATCAGTATTCTTGGAGGTGTAAGAATGACAGGCCACATCGGTAAGTGGGAACTTGGGTTTCTTGACATGCAGACTGAAAAATACGGGGAAACCCCCTCAGAAAACTTTGGAGTGCTGAGAGTCAGAAGGCAGGTTTTCAACCCTAATTCCTATGTGGGTTCTATGCTTACTACAAGGATAGGCTTGGACGGAAACCAAAATATTGCATATGGTTTTGATGGTATTTTTAAGGTAAAGGGTGAGGATTATCTCAACATCAAATGGGCACAGACTTGGGACAGTGAAACCCGAAACAGCCTTAATTCACTGAAGTCATCATTTATATACGCCGACTGGGAAAGACGCTCCCAGAAAGGATTTGCTTATAAGTTGAATTATACATATGCAGGCCTTGATTTTAATCCTGAATCAGGGTTTTTAATGAGAGGCGGAATCCAGGGAATAAGTGGGAATCTGTTATACGGATGGCTGCCGGGTGAAAAGTCTAAACTTTTCAGCTACAGTGTCTTTATAAGAGGCGAACATTATTCCAGACTCGAAGACGGAAAACTTGAAAACAGTATTATCGAACCGGGTTTTCAACTGAATACAAAATCTGGTTATCGCTTCGATATAAGTCTGGAATACAGAAAAGAAGGAGTTAATTTTGACTTCGATATTGAAGACAGAATCATAATTAAAGAAGGGTTGTACTCCTATTTCAACTTTCAGAGCCGGTTCGGAACTCCTTCGTCAAGATTGTTTTCTATAATGGGCAATATTGATGCCGGCCAGTTCTATGACGGTTACAGGTTCTCATTAAGAAGCAATTTCAATTTTAATTTTTCATCCAGTTTCCGTGTCAGGACTGAATATGAATTTAACGCCCTCCGCTTCCCCGACAGACCGGAACCTGAAAAAATAAATATTCATCTCATAAATACGAATCTGATGTATATGTTAAGCACAAAACTTTCAGCAACTCTGATGCTCCAGTATGTAAATACATCAGATGATTTTATTGCCAACTTCAGACTTCGCTATAACCCGAGGGAAGGTAATGACCTCTACCTTGTTATCAACGACTATCAGGGATTTGACCGCTATAACGTCGTCCCGCATAAACCCCCGTTCTTTAACCGCACTATAGTAGTCAAATACACTCATACATTCATTCTTTAATTTTTAATATTTCCCGCGGATTGCGCTGATAACCGCAGATTTTATTTCTGCGAAAATCAGCGAAATCTGCGGGAAAAATCTTCTGCGAAAATCAGCGAAATCCGCGGGAAAAATCTTCTGCGAAAATCAGCGGAATCTGCGGGAAAAATCTTCTGCGAAAATCAGCGGAATCCGCGGGAAAAAATATTTTTCAAATAATTATTTTAATTTTAACTGATATTTTTATATAGAAATCATTACTTACAATGAAGAACAAAATAATTTCCCGCCGCAGATTTCTGGCCGGGACCTCAATGGCTGCGACCGCTGCATTATTAATACCGGCGCTCTCTTCTTCAGTTTCAATGCCGGCCAAACCTGCCGTAAACAAACTGCCACGCTGGAGAGGATTCAACCTCCTCGATTTCTTTTCGGCTAACCCGCCCCGCAACCCGCAGGCAAACAGGACCACCGAAGACGATCTCAAATGGATGCGCGACTGGGGTTTTGACTTTGTGAGAATACCCATGGCCTATCCGAGATATCTTAAGTTCGACCGGACAAAGGACATCACCAAAGAAGAGATTTGTAATTATGACGAATCGGTACTGGAAGAAGTTGACAATCTGATAGAATTATGCCATAAATACGGTTTACATGTAAGTCTTAACCTGCACCGCGCACCCGGTTACTGCATTAATGCAGGTTTCCGTGAACCTTTCAACCTGTGGAAAGACATGGAAGCGCAGGAAGCATTTGCCGCACACTGGGGCATGTGGGCCGAACGATATAAAAACATTTCATCTGATAAACTCAGTTTCGACCTGCTGAACGAACCGGCATATATCGAAGATATGAACGATCAGTTCGCACGGAAGGTTGCCCTCCCGGGTGAGACCTACAGGAAAGTGGCAGAAATGGCGGTTAACGCTATTCGCAAAGCAAGCCCTGACAGGCTGATAATTGCCGATGGAAATAATGTGGGGAACAATGTTACACCCGAACTTTTTGACCTTAATATTGCCCAGAGTTGCCGGGGTTATTACCCTCATTATGTATCGCATTACCAGGCTTCATGGGTATGGAAAGACCCTTCGCAGGCACCCATGCCTGTATGGCCGGGTGTAATTGACGGAAAAGAGTTCAGCCGGAAAAACCTTGAAGAGTTGTATAAACCATGGATTGATGCCGTAAATAAAGGCATAGGAGTTCATTGCGGCGAATGCGGATGCTACAACAAAACACCTCATAAAGTTTTCCTTGCCTGGTTTGAGGATGTTTTGAGTATCCTTACGGAAGCCGGTATCGGCTATGCACTCTGGAACTTCAGAGGCGATTTCGGTATACTCGATTCAAGGCGTACTGACATCGAATATGCCGACTGGTACGGTCATAAGCTTGATACGGGCCTTCTTAATCTGTTAAAAAAATATTGATAGAAGAAAAAGCTTCTTTCAGTCCTTCATTTTGAAGCAGGGTAAAAGAGGAAGCAGTATGTAGTAAGTAGTAAGTAGTAAGTGGCTGGTATTAAGTTGTTTAGTCGCTTAATGCCTGGTATACGAGAGCTTTAAACTTGCCCTGTATTTCCCCACCGTGGCTAAGAGGCACCTGCTGCATAAACAGTAATCCTACAATTCTCTCCTTCGGGTCAGCCCAGTAGGTTGTGCCGAAATATCCGCCCCACGAAAAGGAGCCTTCAGATACTCCGAGAACCGCCTGCCCGCGCTCGGTTGTAATCTGAAATCCCAGTCCGAACTTGTCTGTTCCCAGATTTAAATCACCGATCTGGTTGGATGTAATGAGTTCCACAGTCCGCCTTGAAAGGAGACGTTTACCGTTATATTCACCCTTGTTGAGCAGCATCTGCAGGAATATTGCATAATCCTTTACGGTTGAGCTTAATCCTGCCCCGCCTGAGTAATATGTTCCTTTCAGAAGAGGATAATTTACACTTTCCTGTGGAATGGCTCTAACATGACGGTCGCTGCCTTCTGAATTCACCTTAACCAGCCTTGAATGTTTTTCCTCAGGCAAATAAAAATAGGTGTCGTTCATACCAAGAGGTTCGAAAAGATGTTTCCTGAAATACTGATCTAAATTTTCCCCTGACCATATTTCAATCAAATAACCAAGCACATCAACATTAAGGCCGTAGGTGAATTTTTCGCCCGGGTTATGGGCAAGCGGCAGTCTGCCAAGTGCTTTCATCTTTTCCCCAAGTACCATTTTGTCTGTTCCAAAGCCTCCCGGTATGTCGTATTTTGCATAAATGGCTCTCATGTTTGGTGAGCCTATTCCTGCATAATCAATTCCGGAAGTGTGCGTGAATAAATCCCTGATGGTTATTTCACGTTTTGCGGGTACAGTTGTGAAAGTGGTATCTTTTTCGTTGAATTTATCCAGTACCCGTGGATTTTTAAATTCCGGAATATATTTTGAAACCGGATCGTCGAGCAGGAATTTGCCTTCTTCAAAGAGCATCATTGCGGCGATGCTTGTAATGGCTTTAGTCTGTGATGCTATACGGAAGATGTCATCAGTCTTTAGCGGTGTTCTGTTTTCAAGGTCGCTCACTCCGAAAGCTTTGTTATAAACTATTTGGCCGTCACGGGCAATGAAACCAACTGCACCGGCTATCCATCCGCTGTCAATGGCCGACTGCAGCATCCTGTCGATGCGGTTCAGACGTTCCGCGGACATACATGCCGACTCAGGCGATGCTTCCTTCAGAACAGGTGAACTTCCTGATTTTGTAGCCTTGTTGCAACATGAAAATGTTGTAACCAGGACAAACAGAATTGCAGAAAAAACAAATGATTTTTTCATAGTTGGTCAGCTTTTATTTGAAGAGATTTCATTTCAATTTATATACTTCTGAACCTGCCAGCAGGAAGCAACCAAGTCCGAAGTCCTCAAAATTCGGAACATTATCATATCCTACAGGCTGACTGTCTTTTGGTTCCTTGCCTGTGCCCTGAACATATCCGAGGAAGCCGTTTGGATGGAGACAGTCTTCAACAAGTGCTTTCCATGAGTGTTGCACAACAGGTTTGTATTTTTTCGGGTCAAGAATTCCCCTGTTGATGCCCCAGGCGATGCCATAAGTAAACAATGCTGTTCCGGTAAGTTCTTTGCCACCGAAATGTGTTGGGTCGTGAAGGCTGACGTTCCAGAATCCGTCATAACGGCGGCATTCAAGAAGTGCATCAACCATCTCTTTGTATGTGGTAAGATACTCTGTTCTGTAAGGACTGTTATCAGGAAGCCATTCAAGGATTCTTACCAGAGCTGCCAGTACCCATCCGTTGCCCCTCGACCAGTAACAATTCCTCCCATTGGGCTCTTTATATGGCGGGTCAAAGTCTTTATCGCGCCACCAGAGATGACCAACAGGATTGTAAAGACCATTATCGCCGTGTTTTGTTTTTGTGAACATATACATTTCGTACATCCGGTCGAAATACCTGTTGTCGTTATATACCGAACCAAGACGTGCAAAAACCGGCATAGCCATCTGAAGTGCATCAATCCAGTTCCAGTCATCAATCTTATCGGTGGCCAGCATATTATCTATGCATTCTTTAGTGCTGGCTATTCTTTCTTTTTTTGTGGTATCCATGAGGTAGAGGTCTATATAAGTCTGACCACAGCACTGGTTGTCGGCATTCCGGGTTTTTACCCCGTCGCGCATGTTCCATTTATGAAACTCTCCCCATCTTACGGCATAATCGAGATACGCCGGGTCGGGTCTGAGCTTATAAAGAGCCATCAGGCCTTCATAGTAAACACCGCGTGTCCATATATTGCTGGGTCTTTCACGGTCGGTTATAATGGTCTTTCCCACATCGGGCCACTTTTCCATGAAATATTTGTTTGCGAGAACCATAGCTTCCATCGTTTTTTCTCTTGACAGAGGCTTGATTGTTTCCGGAGAGCCCGGATATCTTTTTACCTTACCCAGAAGGAGTTTTGCGAGGTTCTCGGCCGCCTTACGGTTTTCAAAATCCGGTGTGAGACGATCATGGTCAATATATTCGTTATAGATCCATGGATCACCTATGGCGAATACATAACCTTTTCCGTAATTGCATTCAGCTATAAGAACGTTTCCGTTCTCGACGAGCACAGGTCTGGCATTTCCTGAGAGAGTTATTGATGAGACTTCTTTTATGTAGATTTTTTTTACGTCCTTAAACAGAGGGTGATCGGGCAGATTTGTGCAGGCTCCCATCTCCCAGTTGGTTCCCGGTACGGGATGCAGGGTTACATGATTGAATATGATACCAAATTTCGACATCAGTTTATTGAGGTTAGTGAATTCGCAGTTTGGTGCGTCGTTAGCCAGAACAGCCAGCACACCACCTTTTTTCACCCATGAGGTAATCGCTTTGATATCTTCAGTAGAGATATAATTGGGATTTTTGTTTTCGGTAGTCGTATCCGGGTCGACGATAATGTAGACATTTATTTTATTCAGAGTTTCGGTTGTGGGTTTTTCGATTGTTTTTAGTTCAGCGCCCAACCCTTTGAATATTTCGCCCCAGCGCGAATATCCGCTCCAGGCAGTATCAGTCCAGAGGTAATGGTAAAGCTGACCCGTCTTCTGATTGGTTTCGCGGTTGAACCAGTTGTCGAGTCCTACAACAGGTTGTGAGTTAGCAGAAAATGTTAAAAACAATACAGTGAACAGAGATACAGAAATAAAAATCATCTTTTTCATGATTCCTGAATTTTCTTTTTTTCAAAAATAAGAAAGAAATCTATGTGATGAGATTAATAATAAAAAAATCAAATGTGCCCGGAAAAAAGAGAAAGAAAGTTTAAACACATTGTAAAACGGGCAGCAGAAGATATAGTGAACATAAAGGGGATATTATATCTCTGGCCTCAGGTGTACCCCTGAATTCCCTGTAAGGGGACTTTTTCCTGTAAACAGATTAAAGCTCCCTGCCAGGGAATTTGGGGGTTGAAAAAAATGAGATGCGGTATCGATGTTCCATGGAAAAAACAGAACCTGAATCGAAAATTTTTAACCGTACACTACTGTAAAAAATCAAATGTACCCTTGTGAAATCATGTATTATTCATGTTCTTCGGAAATATAATGCATCCTGAAGGGAAACAGGTTGAGTGAAAAGTCCGGATTGTATTCCTTTCAAAGGTTCCTAAAAGAAGTCAACAATTGCAAGATAGCTTGTCAGCAGGCTGAAGATTATAACTCCGATCAGTCCTATATTCATATTTATTCCGGCAGTGTATTGATTCATTAAAGACTTCCGGTTGATAAGTATAAAGATGGGAATAGCAACCGCCGGCAGAATGAGCGCCTGGAAAGCCTGTGAAAAAACCATAAGAAGTGGCGGTGTAGTGTTAATGATCTGGCTCCCGAACCCGAAGAGTATGCCGGCAAACCCGAGAATTCTATACATTGGTGAATGGATATTCCGCTCTTTTCCGGTGTAATCGCTTATCAGCCAGGGTGCAATAAGGATGATGGGAAAAATGGTGGAGATACCGGCCCCCGCAATTCCCAGGATGAGTATAAATGCTGCAATTTTTCCTCCGATGGGCTCAAACAGACTGATCATCTCAACGGTGTTGTTCAGTTTCAGTCCCATTACGTGAAGAGTACCTGCAGAGACAGCCATAATGACAAAACTGAGAAAAAACATGGCGGAAGCTGACACTGCCGCATCTTTCTTTTCATTCCTTAGATTATCAATAGTCCATCCTTTTTCTGCAACGACGGTACTGCGCATTATAAATACGGCCGCTGAACAGGTAGTCCCGGCCATGGCTGCAATAAGTCTGAAAGAACCCGGAGAATCGGGGATGGCAGGCACGAGTCCCGAGATGATGGATTTAAGGTCAGGTTTAACCATAAAGAAAACGACTATGAAGGAGAGCCCCATAATTATAACAAGGGAAATAAGAAATTTTTCGAACCTTCTGTAATGCCCTGTCCACAGTAACAGATACAGAGCCGCGGCAAGTACGAGTGTTATCCAGAATGTGCTTAATCCGGAGCCTCCGAACAGGAGACGTGTAGCTTCCTGCAGAAGATCGGCCACGATTCCGAAAATACCCATTAGTGCCATCAGTTCGCCAGTGACGAGAGCAAGCAGGATATAGATAGCAAGAACTTTCCCGTATTTAAAACTGGATTTGATATTGTGAAGTGCCGTTTTTCCTGTCACCAGGGTTGTCTGCCCGTATGCTACCATGAGAATATAAGTAAAAACGCACGAAAGGACAAGCGCCCATGTCAGGGCCATTCCGTGTTCCGCTCCCGCCTTTGCCATTGTTGTAACGCTGCCTGTCCCAATATTGTATCCAATCAGAAAGAGCCCCGGACCGACGGCACTCAGACCGATAAGTATCTTTTTCAGAAGTTTATTCTTACCCATTAAAATTTATTTTTTTATGTAAACGGTTTTTCCTGCAACAATTGTTTTTTGAATAACCATTTTACCGTTCTCAATGGTAAAAAGGATAAGGTCGGCACGTTTCCCCTGCCTTATTTCGCCTGTTTCGTTGAGGTGAAGCAGTTTTGCGGGTGTTTTGCTGGCCATATCAATTGCATCCTTAAGACTGCATTGAGTAAATTTCATTATATTTTCAACATCCGTGTTTATGGGTGAAGCTGCACCTGCAAGAACATTCTCTGCAGGGTATTTTGCCACATCAGGAGTAAGCAGTATAATCCTTTCACCCCGGTTATATTCTCCCGGCGGAAGTCCTGCCAGGTCCAGTGCATCCGATACAAGTACTGTTCTTTCAGGTCCTTTTATTTTGTAGAAGCACTGTACTTCTTCCCTTGTTAAATGGTATCCGTCGGCAATGATGCTAATTGCCAGGCGGTCATCAGCAAGCTGAGGCCACAGGGGGTTAAGGTGCCGGTTTATCATGTTGGCGCAACCGTTACCCAGGTGGGTTGAAAGTGAAGCACCTGCATCAACAGCTTCTTTTATCTTCTCTGCTGAACCGTTGTGGTGCCCGAGTGAAACAACCACCCCCGATTCAACACACTTTCTGATAAACGGTATGGCGCCTTCTACTTCCGGAGCCACCGTAATCAGCAGTATCCTGTTGCGGGCTGCTTTCTGAAGTTCAAGAAACTCCGCCCAGTCGGGTTTCCTTATATGTTTTTCAAGATGTGCACCACGATAGCCTTCAACCGGAGAAATATACGGCCCTTCAAGATGGAACCCCGGAATTGAATTTCTGAGATCAGGGTCATCAAATACTCCGGAAAGAACAGAAAAACTTTTTATTAAACTCTCATGACTGTTCGTTATCACGGTAGGAAGAAAAACTGTAACCCCTTTACTCCAGAGTTCACGTGTTGCCCTGCGGATTCCTTCCAGAGTCAGATCATCTCCACCAAAATCAACACCCATAAAACCGTTGATCTGGATATCAATTAAGCCCGGAGCAATATATACAGCAGAAACCTTGTTGTCTTCAGGCAGGCGGGTTATCCTGACTATCCTTCCTTCCATTACACTGATTGAAACCGGTGAACCGTCTGAATAAAGAAGACCAGCAATTTTCAGCGTGTCTTTTTCTCCGCAAAAAACTGGCAAAAGGCAAAGCTGAATAATAAATAATAAAAAGATTTTTCTCATCGTAACCTGATTAAATATTTTTTGAATGATTTAATTTTTTTCCAGTATTTCTCTGTTTATTTACTTTTTTCTTCCGGTTGACGAGGCCAAAATAATAAAAAAGTGGTAAAAACCTCGCCGGGATAGTTTGTTATAATTTGTCTATTGTTTTAGTATATTTCGGACATGTTTTAAAATACATCAAACTCTCATAAATATGAAAAAATTAAATCTTTTTTTCTTTCTGATAGGATTTGTGACTTTGCCTTATAACGCACATTGCCAGTGGAAAAGTCTGATTGGCAAAGATCTCTCAAACTGGGAACAGCTTAACGGAACAGCGCCTTTTAAACTTGAAAAAGGTGTAATTATCGGCACAACCGTAGTGGGTTCACCGAATTCCTTCCTCTGCACAAAAGAAAAATATTCGGATTTCATACTTGAATTTGACACATGGTTTGATCCGCGTATGAATTCAGGCGTGCAGATACGCAGTGAGAGCCGGCCCGATTATCAGAACGGTCGCGTGCACGGTTATCAGGTCGAAATGGACCCGTCGGAGCGTGCCTGGTCGGGCGGAATATATGATGAAGCCAGGCGCGGGTGGCTCTACTCACTTGAGAGAAACCCCCAGGCAAAAAAAGCTCTTAAAGTGGGAGAATGGAATCATTACCGCATTGAGGCCATAGGCCCGTCAATCAGGACATGGGTAAACGGAATACCATGCGCCGACCTTGTTGACGACATGACACTTTCGGGCTTCATAGCTCTCCAGGTCCACAGCATTGGTAACGATTCATCCAGAGCCGGAATGCAGGTGAAATGGAAAAACCTGCGGATAATTACCAAGAACCTCGACAAGTACAAAACTCCCTATACTCCTGTAATACCACAGGTAAGCTATCTTAATAACAAACTCACCGAACGCGAAAAAGACGAAGGCTGGAGACTGCTGTTCGACGGCGAAACACCCAACGGCTGGATGAACGCCCGCACAGGTAAATTCCCTGAAAGCGGATGGGAAATTAAAAACGGGGAACTGATTATTAATCCTGCTTCAAAAAAAACGGGCGGCGGGGGAGATATCGTAACAGTTGACAAATTCAGAAATTTCGAGCTTATAGTTGATTTCAGATATACAAAAGGTGCCAACAGCGGAATCAAATATTTCGTTGATACTGAGTCGGAAGGCGGTAAATACGCATCAATAGGTTGCGAATACCAGATACTCGACGATCGAAACCATTCCGATGCAAAAGCCGGAATAGGAGGAAACAGAACACTTTCAGCACTGTACGACCTCATTGCCCCGAGAAATAAGCGTGACAACGGCTTTGACCAGTGGAACAGGGCAATGATTGTTGTTAACGGAAATAAAGTTCAGCACTGGCTGAATGATAACCTGACAGTCGAATATGAGCGCGGGACTCCCGAATGGAAGGCACTGGTCGAAAAGAGCAAATTCAAGGGAATGGAAAACTTCGGTATGGTAAAGGAGGGCAGGATACTGCTGCAGGACCATGGAAATATGGTGTCATTTAAAAATATAAAGATCAGGGAAATAAAATAATAAACAAAAACAACCAGGGCACGATCCCGCTTTATGCCGGGATCGTGCCCATCCATCATTACCATCCCGTAGGGACGACATGTTTGTAAGTTTATCGAATTTATAAGTAAACCATTTCAATATTACCCTTTAAAAAAAATTATTATCACGAGTAACATATTTTATTAATTTCACAAAAGAAAAACTTTACAAATATGGCTTTCATAGGAACAACAAACCGATTTAATGAGCTCAGGAACGATTTCCTGAAAGATACCGGTGCAAAAAACGTCGAAGACAATATGGAGCTTTACACATTATATGTGATTGCCAGGTTCACCGATCAGAACAACCGGCTACTGAATAACCTGATGAACGAACTTCAGGAGATGCATAAAATCATAAAAAGAGTATAAGAAAGCAGGCAAATAATGGATTAATTTTGTTTCCTGACCGATATGCCTGCTTCCGGAAATCGCAGTTAAGAAAACCTGAGAATGACGATCGCCGGCAGTTACGGGAATTTTCGGGAGGATAGGGTATACTTTTACCGTAGATAAAAAAATCAATATTCCTGCATTTTAAATTATTTACACATGCAAAGAATTTACAGCATCAGCCTTATTATCAGTTTATTTTTACTTCACGGAAACCTTGAAGCCCAGTCACGGCTTTCGATTGAGAAAATAATGCCGGGTGAAAAGTTTACAGGTATTTCACCGGAATCTCTCCGCTGGTCGCCGTCGGGAAATAACCTCTATTTTACCTGGACGGAAAATGTTGATTCCATGCCTGCACTTTATGTACTCAGGGAAGGCAGCAGATTCCCTCAGAAAGTAAGTCTTGAGGAAAGAAAAAATATTCCGGGGGAAGGCAGATATAACCGCAAAAGAACATTATACGTTTATTCAAAAAGCGGAGATATTTTCCTGCTGAATGTCAAAACCGGTACCACACTGCAGGTTACGTCAACATCTGCGCCTGAAGTGAATCCGTTTTTCAACCTGAAAGAAGATAAAATCATATTCACGTCGGAAAACAACATTTTTTCGTGGAATATAAACAATGGAACCTTTGCCCAGCTTACCGACCTTCGTCAGGGCAAGGAACAGACCATAGATCCTCCTTACAGGAATGAGAGTGAAAAATGGCTCTATAACAGTCAGTTGGCTCTCTTTAAAACACTCGCCGAAAGGAAAAGGTTAAGGGAGGTTGCCGCAAACGAATCCAGAGCCCTTGCGCCTGTCAGGCCCAAAACTGTCTACACTGGTCAGGGAACAACCGGATCCGTCAGCCTGAGCCCTGATGAGAAATATGTCACATGGATTCAGAGTGTCAGGGGTGAGGAAAAAAGTACGATAGTGCCTGAATATGTAACGGAATCGGGTTATACGGGTGAGATACGAAGCAGGGCAAAAGTCGGGACTTCACAATATTCTTCGGCACTTTATATTTATGATATCGGCCGTGACACGATGTATCGGATGCAGGTCGGAGATATTTCGGGAGTAAATGAAAAACGTGCGGTTTACTTTCGCCCGCCCGTATGGTCGGATGACGGCAGCCGTGCCGTGGTTGAGGTTTTATCTGCCGACAACAAAGACCGCTGGATAATGCTTCTGGATGCAGGAACCGGCGGACTTAAGCTGCTCGACAATCAGCACGACTCAGCATGGATAGGCGGGCCGGGTGTTCGCTCGGGTCCACTGGGCTGGCTGCCCGACAACAAAACGATTTATTTTCAGTCAGAAGAATCGGGTTATTCACACCTGTATCTTCTGGATGTAACAACAGGTGAGAAGAAGGCAATTACGTCGGGCAGTTTTGAAATTTATGATCCGAAACTATCTGCCGACGGGAAATACTGGTATTTCATTTCCAACGAGACAGATCCGGGAATCAGAGAACTTTACAGAATGCCCGTAAGGGGAGGGGAGAGAACACGTCTGACAAACTTTGGGGGAGGCGTGGAATATACTCTTTCTCCCGATGAAAAGTACTTTGCTTTAAGGGTTTCTTTTGCAAACCGACCGTGGGAGCTTTATATTCTGGAAAACAGGGAGAAGGCCGTTCCTGTGAAGATTACCGAGTCGCTTACTCCGGATTTCAAAGCTTACAGCTGGCGAAATCCGGAATATATAAGGTTCAGGGCTTCAGACGGAGCAATGGTACCTGCAAGGTTGTACAAACCGGAAAGCAGTACCCGAAACGGGGCTGCTGTTATTTTTGTGCACGGGGCAGGATACCTTCAGAATGCACACAGATGGTGGAGCAGCTATTTCCGTGAATATATGTTCCACAATTTCCTTGTTGATAACGGTTACACCGTACTTGATATTGACTACAGGGGAAGCGCTGGATATGGCCGTGACTGGCGCACTGCAATATACCGTTATATGGGAGGCAGGGATCTCGACGACCATGTTGACGGAGCAAGGTATCTTGTAGAACAGCATCAGATTGACCCGGAAAGGATCGGCATTTACGGAGGTTCATACGGCGGCTTTATAACACTTATGGCAATGTTCACAAAACCGGGTGTTTTTGCGGCTGGTGCTGCTCTAAGGCCCGTAACCGATTGGGCACACTATAACCACGGATATACCTCAAACATACTTAACACTCCGGTTGCCGACAGTCTTGCATATGTAAGAAGCTCGCCGATTTACTATGCTGAAGGTCTTAAAGGGGAACTGCTTATATGTCATGGTATGATTGATGATAATGTTCATTTTCAGGATGTCGTAAGGCTTGTTCAGAGATTGATAGAACTCGGGAAGGAAAACTGGGAACTTGCGGTTTATCCGCTCGAAAGCCACAGCTTCAGGGAGCCATCAAGCTGGACAGATGAATACAAACGTATATTCAGACTGTTTGAAAGAACCTTAAACAGAAAGGAATTTGAAAAAACAGGGAAGTAATTACTTTGAAACAAATTCAGTCGTCAAAAGTAATTTTTTTAAAATCGGATAACTCAAGGGCTTTCCGCCTGTATGTTTTGCGCTGATGTTTTTCTTCTTCCTTCAACCCAAGGCGGCTCAGACCAAAATATGCATATGCCTGGTACTCTTTTCCGTATTCGCCATAAGCCTGCAGGGCATCAATTGCTTCATGGTAAAGCTTACCGGCATAAGAGAAGTTTCTGTATTTCTTTTCAAAAAGTATTCCGTTAAAAAAAGAACATTGTGCTCTGAAATATGAATTCGTGTCAGCTTCCGACTCAGACCTCAGAATAAATTCAGCTTCATTGTATTTTTTCAGAAGCAGCAGATTTTTAATATACATACTTTTAAAGAAAATGTTATCAGGATACTTTTCATAAAGGATCTTACAATAGGGGAGAGACTTCTGATAATTATTCTCGAAGTGCATTAATATCCATGAAATTATGGAATAAGCCTCAGCCTGCAGGGCCATTGCCTTCCTGCCGCATATCTCAAGCTGTTCAAGTCCGAGCTGCATGTTTCCCTGCGGGAACAGAAAAGCAACAGCTTTATAAATAGGCCTGACACGTGGATAAGCATCACGGTAATAATTGTAAACGCCTGTAAAATAATATAAATCGGGGCATTCAGAAGTATACCTGAAAGATTTCATAAGTGGTCGATAAGTTTCGGCAGCAAGGGGAATCACTTCTCCACTTAATCCGTTATCAGCATAAAACAGCAGCAATAAGCCTCTGGCACTCAGATTGGCCAGAAGATATTCTGCTTCATAACCTACAGGAATATTATTGTCTGTCAGTTTAATACATTTATGCAATTCTTCCTCAAATAAAGCCCGTGCAGGAGAGGAAGGAATAAGAGGATAATTCTGCCAGTATATCATCATGCCCCTGTAAAGGTGGTGAACCGGGTGTCCGGGAAATAAGACCATAAGTGAATCCTGAATTTTTTCTGCACTATCAAACCTGAAGTCATAAATAAATGTTATTCCTTTTTTGATCAGATTAACAGCCGATGTATCCTTTATTATAATCTGGGCTTCAACTGTTCTTCTGAACAATACTGGCATGAGAAAGACAAAGCCGATAATGTAAACCAGATATTTATAAAATGTTTTCTTCATGCTTCCCTGAGTGCCGGATACGTGAAAACACAAGTAACAGGCTTCCCGTTGATATGTGGGTTAAGATTGACATTAACGATACTAAGTTATATGTTTTTAGACAATTGTATATATATTGGAATTGATTTCCAATATGCTTATTTTTAATTCTGATCAGGATAAAGATAAAACTTGGCAGGCAGCCTGGCTTGATGGAAGAAAAATTTTTAATTCATTTCATCAGATAGTTAATAACTATAATCCGTGTACAGGTTTGATTTTTGTGAAATAAAAAACCAAAACCCTCACTCAGGCTTAGTAATGCTATAGTACTGCCTGGCTTTTAGCAAAAGATTTGTCAGGGCATAGCCCTTTGAACCTATACAATCAAAACCTCAAAAAAGGCTAAAGTGTCTTAATCCTTTACACAACGGACAGAAAACCCCAGTTCTTTGGAGTAACCAAATATGGCTACATTATCATCATCATAATACAGTTGACGCATCCATGCGACCGTATTATTAGACTCTGATTGTGTAGCACTCCAGAATCTACCAAAGTAATTTAAATTTAAGAATGTACCATTGTCGCTACGGGTCCCTCCCGGAAGGGCTGTAAAACCGGTTTCATTGGTTGCACCTGTGTTTGGAGCCGCCCAGTGTGTTGTACCGGTTTCTTTCAGTTTACCTCCTGCTACATTTAATCCCCCAAGATAATTGGTTAGTTCTGTCCATTCAGCATCGCTCGGCAAGTGCCAGCCTGTCGGGCATACGCCTTTAACCCCGCTCGGGTTAGCAGAACTGCTTGCCGACCCTGCCATGGCTGCAGGCCAGTTGTATAAAACCCCATAGGTTTTATAGTTTGATGTTGCTCTGGCAGCATTGACATCTGTGCCATCATAGTTATATACATAATAACATGGAGTTATCAGGGATTCTGTGCCGGGCCCTGCCACGCTCGGTAAATATCTCAAATTCTCAGCCATCCATATCTGGTTGCCGATTTTTACAGCTTTGTAACTGTTACCATCTCTGTCATCGGTAAAACCATGATTCAACAGATCAGATTCCTCCAGTGCCTCGATTCTTGAGAGCAGAGCATCGATGTTCTTCAGGTTTTCAGCTGTTTTTGCATGCAATGCGTACGGCACACTAAGTAATTGGGTTAAACCTGTAATAGTATAGTTTGTTCCACCGTTTGGATCTACCTCTGTTTTGATAAAATATTCTCCGTTTGACCAGTCAATATTTGAAAATGAACCTGATACAACAGTTCCTCCGCCAATCCTTAAAGAGATTAAACCATTTTCGTTGGTAATCGGTATATGTGTTTCAACATACATATTCTGGTAAGAAGGTGGAATACTGTAAATTTTCTTCTGGATACTGATTCTTACCCCAACTTGTTTGTTCTGCACCAGTTGATTACTGCTGTTTCTTATTACCGACTGATAGCTAAATGTTTCGGGTGCCTGTGCCCAAACTGTTGCAACTAAAATTACTGTTGCCAAAACTGTAATAACTTTTTTCATAGTATTATACTCCTTAATTTTTGATTATTTTGAATATTTTCAGTTCTTTTTTTCCATCAAATACTTTTAAAAAGTAGGTTGAAGGTATATATGTACTCATGTTAATACGGGTTTCTGTGCCTGAAATCTTTTCTGCCTGTAAAAGTTTGCCATTAATGTCAAATAGTTGAAATGATAAGTCTGTATACCTGTCACTCTTAACTTTGAGATGCAGATAATCGGAAGCAGGATTCGGATATGCCGAAACCCAGAGGTCAATTCCGATATCTTTTTCAATTGCTGTTATTACCGAAATTTCGTAGGGTTGTTGTACCCCCTGTATCTCTGAACCAGTTGTTCCGGTATAGGTTTGGTATAAGACCTGGCCAGCGGAATAACTCACCTTACCTCCGCTGCCGGTAGCAGCTCCGCCTGCAGTGTTAAGGCTTTCCTGAGCTGCCGCATATGAAAGTGAGATGGCAAATGCTAAAAGCGTTGCCAATACCGGGACTTTCAGTTTTCTGCATTTTGTCAGATTTTTGTGTCGCATTCTTAACTTTTTTAGTGATTATTACCCTTTTTTTGAGATTTTTTATCAATGTTTATTTTGTGTTAATGGGTTTGCTTTACTGAACTCCGGGGTGTAAGATGTTTAACGCAAGTTTCTAAAATTTAATTTTTTAGTTTAATTGTAATCAATTCATGCTACTAAATTTCCTATGCTGCCAAAAATATAAATTTTTTATAAAAAACAAATAGGCTGAAAAAGATAAAGATTAACAAATTGTGAAAAATACTGGAGTTTATTTAGTATCATTATCGATTCTTTATTAATTTTCCTATTTTTGGAGAAAAGGAATTCAGTCAGGTGACACTCACCATTGACAATATACTTCTGATAGGTTCCCTCCTGCTGTTCATAAGTATCCTCGCAGGGAAAGCATCATTCCGCCTCGGGGTACCTATACTGGTTCTTTTTCTTTTCGTAGGAATACTTGCAGGTGAAGAGGGAATAGGAGGCATTAAGTTCGATAATCCGAAAATTGCACAGTTTATTGGCATCATAGCATTATGCTTCATTCTTTTTTCAGGAGGATTTGAAACCGACTGGGCGTATGTAAAACCTGTTGCAGGTAAAGCCATCCTTCTGTCAACCATAGGTGTTCTGATAACTGCCGTTGTTAGCGGTTTATTTATCTGGTTATTAACTGATTTTTCAATATATGAAGGACTTCTTCTCGGTTCAATAATCTCATCAACAGATACCGCTTCAGTCTTTTCAGTGTTACGCTCAAAAAAACTTGCCCTGAAAGGTAATATCAGACCTATACTCGAGTTCGAAAGCGGCAGCAACGATCCGATGGCAATAATGCTGATAATTATCTTTATTTCTCTTGTTCAGGACCCATCAAAACCTTTTCTGTCTGTTATTCCTTTATTTTTCCGCCAGATGTTGATCGGAGGAGCATTCGGAATTTTTTTCGGAATCGCCGGAAAACAGATTATCAATAAAATAAATCTGCACTACGAGGGACTCTATCCGCCCCTCGTGATAACCCTTATGTTGCTGACCTTCTCACTTACATCTTCTCTCGGGGGAAACGGCTTCCTCGCCGTTTACCTTTCGGCCATCTGGCTGGGTAACCAGGAATTACTCCATAAAAAAACTATCATGAAAATGTTTGACGGACTGGCATGGCTGATGCAGATAATTCTGTTCCTTACTCTCGGACTTCTGGTATACCCTTCAAAACTTCTCAGCATTGCCGGGATAAGCCTACTGATTTCTCTTTTCCTGATGTTTGTTGCAAGACCCGTTGCGGTTTTCCTCTGTCTTCTGCCGTTCAGAATTAAAAGCAGGGCAAAGTTGTTTATTTCATGGGTCGGACTGAGGGGAGCCGTGCCGATAGTGTTTGCCACTTTCCCTTTTATGGCAGGCCTTGAAAAAGCCGACACAATTTTCAATGTCGTTTTCTTTATTTCGCTTACATCTATAATAATACAAGGAACTTCAGTACCTGCGGTCGCACGGTGGCTCCATGTTACACTTCCCGCAAGAGTTAAACCGGTAACGCCTGCCGATATCTTGCTTTCAGAAACAATAAACACAGCCATGACCGAATTGAATATCTCAAAAGATTCACCTGCCGCCGGTAAAAAGATTGTTGACCTCAACTTTCCCGAAAAGGCAAGAATAGCTTTGCTCAAGAGGGATGGTAAGTATATAATTCCCGAAGGCCAGACGGTTATTCTGCCGGAAGATAAACTTATTCTTGTCGCAGGTAATAATGAAATCATGAAATCCCTGATTGATATTTTATGCGCCGAAAAGGTGTCAGAGATATAATTATCGGATTTTGAGTTTAATTGAAATTTGTTATGTTAATTAACTAACAATAAATACTTAAGAAATGAAACCTGTCAGATTTCTTGCAGTTTTAATCCTGATTGCAGCATGCTCAGGCAAAGCGGGTAGGGATTATATTATGACCGTAAAAGGACCTGTAGCGAGCAACAAAACAGGCTTGTGGCTCACTCACGAACATGTTCTGGTTGATTTCATAGGGGCCGACAGCATAAGACCCGGCAGGTACGACCGTAATGAAGTATTTAACAAGGTGATTCCGTTTTTGTTGCAGGCAAAAAATGCAGGCTGTAAAACCTTTGTTGAATGCACTCCCGAATACCTCGGAAGAGACCCTGAATTACTCAAAACACTGTCCGATTCATCAGGGCTTAATATACTTACAAACACTGGATTTTATGGTGCTGTCAACAATAAATACATTCCCTCTTTTGCTTTTTCCCTGTCGGCTGAAGAAATGTCCGGAATCTGGATTAATGAATGGGAGAGAGGCATCAAAGAAACCGGTATCAGACCGGGCTTTATAAAAATTGCCGTTGAGAGAGACTCCCTTTCCGATTTTCATAAAAAAATAATTGAAGCCGCTGCCCTGACCCATCTTAAAACCGGACTAACAATTGCTTCGCATACAGGTCCTTCGTTGCCGGCATTCCAGCAGATTGAAATTCTTGAGGCAAAAGGTGTTTCTCCGGAGGCATTCATCTGGGTGCATGCACAGGCTGAAAAGGATGCTGATGTCCTCTGCAGAGCAGCCTCAAAAGGAGCATGGATAAGCATTGATAACCTGAGTGACAATAATGTTGCTGATTTTGTTTCAATACTTAAGGCCATGAAAGAGAACGGGTGTCTTAACAGAGTGCTTATATCACACGATGCCGGCTGGTATGACCCTGCTAAAGAAAACGGAGGCGAATTCAGGGGATTTACAACATTATTTGAAAAACTTGTTCCGGAATTAAAAAAAGAGGGCTTTACTGAGAAAGAAATTAAATTAATTCTTGAAAAAAATCCGCAAAGAGCATTTACTGTAAAAATAAGAAAATTAACAGAGGAAAAATGAAAACATCAGTTATGCTGGCGGGAATTATTATCCTGCTTCTTTTTTCAGATTGCAGTCGAAACAGCAGCAACATTTACAGGGCAGATATCATTATTTACGGTGGCACATCGGCTGCGGTTACAGCAGCCGTTCAATCTGCCGAAATGGGTAGCTCAGTTATTGTGGTTTCACCTGATAAACATCTGGGAGGAATGTCATCTTCAGGGCTGGGTTTTACAGATACCGGCAACAAGGAAGTTATTGGCGGACTTGCACGCAGGTTCTACCAGCTTATTTATCAGCACTATGCCGATTCATCGGCCTGGGTGTGGCAGAAACGTTCGGAATACGGCAACCGCGGGCAGGGCAACCCTGCTATTGACGGTGAGAAACGCACCATGTGGATTTTCGAGCCTCATGTGGCCGAGAAGGCTTTTGAAATAATGATAAACCATCCCCGGATTAAAGTTTTCAGGGATGAGTGGCTTGACAGGGAGGCAGGGGTTGAAAAGCAGGATGACAGAATTGTGGCAATAACAACCCTGAGCGGTAAGAAATTCCGAGGGAAAGTATTTATAGATGCCACCTATGAGGGCGACCTGATGGCTGCTGCAGGAGTTTCATATACCGTCGGGCGTGAAGCCAACAGCGTTTACGGCGAAAAATGGAACGGTGTGCAGAAAGGTGTTTTTCATCACGGTCACTATTTCAAAACAAATATCAGTCCGTATAAAATTCCCGGAGATCCTTCAAGTGGTCTTCTGCCGCGAATATCACCTGAAGACCCGGGTGAAAACGGCTCGGGTGACAGAAAAGTGCAAGCCTACTGCTTCAGATTATGTCTTACAAAGCATCCTGAAAATAAAGTGCCAATAACTGAACCCGAAGGTTACGACAGCACACAGTATGAACTTCTGGTGCGTGTGGCTGAAACCCAATGGAAAGAGTTTTTTGCAAAATATGACCCGATTCCGAACTGGAAAACCGATGTAAATAACCATGGTCCGTTCAGTTACGATAATATCGGTATGAACTGGGACTACCCCGAAGCATCTTATGAAAGACGCAAAGAAATAATTGATGAGCATATCCGTTACCAGAAAGGTCTTCTCTATTTTACTGCTACATCAAAAAGGCTACCTGAGTGGGTACGGGATACAATGAATAAATGGGGTTATGCAAAAGATGAGTTCACCGACAACGGGTACTGGCCCTACAACATTTATGTCAGGGAAGCCAGACGAATGATCGGAAAATATGTAATGACCGAACACGAAATAATGTCAGAAAGAGAGGTACCCGAACCTGTCGGAATGGGATCATATACAATGGATTCGCACAATGTGCAGCGCTATGTCACACCGGAAGGATATGTTCAGAATGAAGGGGATATAGGGGTTAGGCCTCCAAAGCCATACCAGATAGCCCTCGGCGCTATTCTACCCAAAAGGGAAGAATGCTCCAACCTTCTGGTACCTGTTTGTGTTTCAGCCTCTCACATCGCTTTCGGCTCAATAAGGATGGAACCGGTTTTCATGATACTCGGCCAGAGCGCCGGAACACTTGCTTCAATGGCAGTTGAAAAGAGAAAAACAATTTACGATATACCCTATGATGAACTAAAAAAGCAGTTGATAAAAGACGGACAGATACTTGAATATAATGTCCCTAAGGAGTAAAAATATTTTAACCAATAAGAGCACCAGGGAGGCAAAAAGAATCAAGAATAGATTATAAATAATCTTAAATTAACTATATCATGAGAGAATATTCAATAAACTTCAGAAAAATCCGGCTGTCGGCGGCAGCACTCTTAATTTCATCTGTACTCTTATGCCAGGAAGACCCCTTTCCTCTGATTGACCTGCATGTGCATATCAAGGAAGATTTTACAATTGAAAAGGCACTTCAGAAATCGAGGAATGAACACATCCAGTATGGCATTGCCATTAACTGCGGGCTTGGTTTTCCGGTTCACTCCGACCGGCAGGTTGATTCTTTTCTGCTGGTGATGAGGAAATATCCTGAATTTTACATAGGTATGCAGGCCGAAGGCAGGGAGTGGGTGAAGATTTTCTCGAAAGAATCAATTGCTAAGTTCGACTATGTATTTACCGATGCAATGACCTTTACCGATGCAAAAGGTCGCCGGAACAGAATCTGGATCAAGGAAGAAACATGGATTGACGATGAACAGAAATTCATGGATTACCTCGTAAAAACCATTGTAAAAATAATGAACGAGGAACCGATCAATATTTATGTTAATCCCACGTTTCTGCCGGCCCAGATGGCCGATAGATACGACTACTTCTGGACCGAGAAACGAATGGATGAGGTTATTGCCGCAGCCCGGAAGAATAATATCGCCATTGAGATCAATAACCGCTATAGAATCCCGTCGGAGAAGTTTATCCGCAGGGCAAAAGAGGCGGGTGTTAAATTCACAATAGGAACAAACAATGCCGATTCGAGGTTCGGAAGGGCGGAATATGCTCTTGAAATGATAAAAAAGTGCGGATTGCAGGAATCCGATTTCTGGAAACCCGTTAAAAAGAACAGAACGTTTGTAACTATCCTCGACGACAAATTTTATATAAATGGCCAGATAACCTATCCTGGCAGATACTGGAAAGGAAACAGGATTGAAGGACTTCTGATGAACTCACGGATGGTGCAGGGAATTTTTGATGACCTTAATCCTGAAACCGTACGCAAATGGGCATACCCGGATACGCAGGAATGGGATCCCGAAAGGAATACAAGGGAGTTTCTGCTTAACATGAAGAAATGGTACGATCACGGCCTTCTGGCTTTCACCATCAACCTTCAGGGAGGAAGCCCGCAGGGGTATTCAAAGGAACAGCCATGGCATAACTCGGCATACAATGCCGACGGAACACTTCGGCCTGATTACATGAAACGCCTTGAAAAAATACTCAACAGAGCCGACGAACTGGGAATGGTTGTGATATTAGGTCTTTTCTATTTCGGTCAGGATGAACGCCTTAGAGATGAAGCAGCAATACGCAATGCAATTGACAATGTGCTGAACTGGCTCTTTGTGAGAGGTTACAAGAATATCCTCATTGAAGTTAACAATGAATGCAATGTCAATAAATATGACCATGCGGTTCTGAAACCCGACCGTGTTCATGAACTTATAGAACTCGTTAAACAGAAAAACAGAAACGGCTTCAGATTTTATGCCGGAACAAGTTATGGTGGCGGATTTATTCCCCTCCCGAATGTTGTAAAAGCCTCCGATTTCATCCTTATCCACGGTAACGGAGTCTCCAACCCCGGTAATATTCTTGCCATGGTGGAAAAAACCCGTAAAGTGGAGGGATATACACCTAAACCAATCCTTTTTAACGAAGACGATCATTACGATTTTGATAAGGAATGGAACAATTTTACAGCCGCCATAAAAGGTTATGCCTCATGGGGATATTTTGATTTCAGACGTCCTGGTGAACCTTTTCAGGACGGTTATCAGAGCGTTCCGGTCGACTGGGGTATAAATTCCGAAAGGAAGAAAGCATTCTTTAAACTGCTGAATGAAATTACGGGATGGACCTTCCCGCTTTGAAGGAGCTTTAAATTTTACATTCCCCCTTTGAAGAGCCTGTCCCGAGTACTCGGGACAGGCTCTTCAAAGGGGGAGACTATCACAGTGTATTCTTTTGAAACATGATGTCATTTTTACCGATAATCCTGGAAGAGGTTTACATTTTGTATTTTTCAAACAGAAAAGAGAATTGTAATAAGGAAACTTATTATTTTTGAAAATATTAAACACTGGATATGAAAACACCTATAAAATCACTTTGTATTTATATTCTAATGACGCTCTTTCCCATCACTTCATGTGCTAAAGAAAACAATCTTCCGGCAGGCACAACGCCTGGCCACCCGCGGATCCTTCTTCTGAATGGCGAGGAAAACCTGGTCAGGAAAAACATTGACTCTGATATTCGCTGGAAAGTAGTAAATGACATGATTATCAATGAATGCAATGTAATAATCGGCAAACCTCCTGTAGAGAGGGTTCTTATCGGAAGGCGGCTGCTGGATAAGTCGCGCGAAGCCCTTAAAAGAATATTTTATTTATCCTATGCCTTCAGGATGACCGGCAACCAGACATTCCTTAACAGGGCAGAACAGGAGATGCTGGCCGTTTCAGCCTTTACCGACTGGAATCCTTCTCATTTCCTCGATGTGGCAGAAATGACTATGGCTGTTGCAATTGGTTACGACTGGCTCTATAATAATCTTTCCGAAAACTCAAGGTCAATAATAAGAGATGCAATAATTAACAAAGGGCTGAAACCCTCCCTCGATTCAAAATATAACAGCTGGCTTAAAGCCACCCACAACTGGAACCAGGTTTGCAATGCAGGTATGACTTATGGTGCACTTGCAATATGGGAATACGATTCAGTGCTTGCTTCTTCAATTGTGGAGAGGGCTTGTGAATCCATCCAGCTCCCGATGGAGGATTACAAACCTGATGGAGCTTATCCCGAAGGATACGGCTACTGGGGATACGGCACAAGTTTTAACGTAATGTTTATCAGTGCATACGAAAAGGCATTCGGTAAAAAATTTGAGACTCCTGCAACTGATGCTTTCCTGAAAACGACGTACTATATGGTAAATATGACCGGACCAACCGGTCAGTGCTTTAATTATTCCGATAATGGTTCAGGTGCAGGTCTTCATCCAGCAATGTTCTGGCTTGCTTCACGCCTTGGGGATTATTCAGTACTTTACGAGGAAATGAAATTCCTGGGTAAAATGAAGAGCGCCTCCGACAGGCTTCTTCCTGCTCTGCTGATATGGACTTCAGGGATTAACACATCTTCAATAACTGCTCCGGCAAAACTCATGTGGGTAGGCCAGGGTAAAAACCCGGTAGCCCTTATGAGAACATCTTGGAGCGACCCGGATGCTGTCTTTGTCGGTTTTAAGGCCGGTTCAGCCAAAGTCAATCATGGTCACATGGATGTCGGTTCTTTCGTTATGGAATCGGAAGGAGTACGCTGGGCAATGGACTTCGGTGCCCAGGATTATAACTCACTGGAACAAAAAGGAGTTAATCTGTGGAGTATGGCCCAGAACTCGCAGAGATGGGAGGTCTTCCGTTATAATAACTTTGTGCACAATACATTAACTGTCAACGGCCAGCTTCAGCGTGTTGACGGCAAAGCCGAAATAATATCATCATCAGATAAACAGGGTTTTATATATGCTGTATCAGACCTCACCACGGTTTACAGGGACCAGTTATCAGCGGCAAAAAGAGGCATAGCAATTGTTGACAATAAATATGTTATTGTGCGCGACGAAATTAAACCCCTTGCCGGCAATACAACAGTGAGGTGGACAATGCTGACCTCAGCAGAGGCAAACATAAAAAGCGCTTCAGAAATTGAACTTACAAAAAACAATAAGAAACTGATAATTAAAGTGAACCTGCCAGGTTCCGTGACAATGAAAACCTGGTCAACCGACCCGCCGCACGATTATGATGCCCCCAACCCGGGTACAGTTCTGGTTGGTTTTGAAACCGCTATCCCGGCTGACAAGACTACAGCAATTGAGGTTTTCCTGATACCGGGAAATGTTAATCCTGCAATCGTGACAGGAAAAGGAGAACTCCAGGCATGGTCTGGTGTGAAGAAAAACAAATAAGCTATTTCTTTCAGGATCATTTAAATAAAAGTATTATATCTTTAAAAAAGTAAAATTTTTAATAGATGATCCAAAACAAGACCAGTTTTTTTTATCTGGTAATGGCTTTTCTCCTGTTTAATTTTTCTGATTGTTTGTATCGAAATCCCGGAATAATTTCATATAAAGACAGACAATTTACTGAATTATTCAGAAGCAAAACAGGCTGGATCGCGGGTGACGGAGCCTTTTCAATACCAATACCTGATAACAGATCGCTATGGGTATTTGGTGATTCCTACATCGACTGCTATGATTCTCAGACAGGAACTGTACCCTGCCTCTTTCAGGCAAGAAACGCCGCCGCGATAATCGGAAATACCCGGCCTTTTAATTTTGAAACCTTATACAATGAATCCGGAACCAGGTCTTTCTTCGAACTGGGAAATGACAGAAGCTACTGGTTCTGGCCTGAAACCGGCTTTTATTATAAAGATACGGTTTTTATTTTCCTGGCAAGAATAAGAAGTACCGGCCCCGGTATGTGGGGATTTGAAAGGGTTGATTCAGTTTACGTTGCTAAAATTCACATTCAGAAACCTGAGAAAGTTTACTACTCAACTTTGCCTTCAAAGTTAAATATTGATTTTGGCTGTTCAGTTTTAAACCATTCCGATGGTTATAATTATGTTTACGGAATCAGGTCAAATGGCTTCGGAAACGATCTTTTCGTCGCACGTTTCAGACCCGATTCACTTTATTCACCCTGGCAGTTTTACGACGGGAAGGGCTGGACAACCGATATTAACAGGATCAGAAAAATTTACAACGATTTCACCTCTTCATTCAGTGTAGCAAAGGTTAATAACAAATTCGTTCTTCTTACAACTGAATTCAGCGTTGACTGCGACCAGGGTAAAAACATTTTTGCCTCGGTATCAGATAAACCTTCTGGACCTTTTAGAGATAAAAAGATAATATGGCAGGTTGATGATACAATAAACGGGCATTGGCCAATGTTTTACGCAGTATCGGCGCATCCTGAATATGTTAACGGGAAAAACGAACTTCTTGTAACTTATTGTATTAACGGTTATGGTAAATGCATTGAAGGATGTGTAAATGGCCGGATGAACCCGGACTTTTACCGACCAAAAGCTGTAAGAGTTCCGTATATGTTATTGAAATAATATGAAGATAGTACTATGTTAAAAATCAGGATTTTTTTATTAAAGGTTATTGCATTTTCATTATTTGTTTTCTACGGATGTTTAAATCACAAACATATTGACCGTTTTGCGCTTGTTAACAGACACAATATTGAAATATCAGAAATTGATAGTCTTAATTCGCTTTCAGTCGGGAATGGCCGGTTTGCTTTTACTGTTGATATCACCGGTCTGCAGACTTTTCATGAATATTATTCGAAGGGCATACCATTGGGTACCATGGCCGACTGGGCATGGCACAGTGCTGTAAACAGAGAAGGATACTCGATTGAACAGGTTTACCGCAGATGGAATGTACACGGACGGGGAATAAATTATGTTCACAGATATACCGACCGGAGGGATACTTTGCGTTACAGGGCTTCGGAGTGGCTCAGGGAAAACCCGCATAAAATACACCTCGGACTTATTGGTCTTGATTTCCCGGGCAATGTGGTGTATGGAAAGAAACTTATTGAAAACCCCGTACAGAAACTTAACCTCTGGACCGGAAAGATTGAAAGCAGGTTCAGTGTTGGTGGGAAGCCTGTGAGTGTAACAACAGTTTGCCACCCCGATTACGATATTATTGCTTCATCTGTCAGTTCATCGCTTCTTGCGGAGAAAAAACTCAGACTGAAAATTCATTTTCCGCCTGGTGTTCCTGGTCAGATGGCTTATGACCTGACGCGACCTGACGAACATATAACGGAAATAATCAGTGAAACCGACAGCACAGTTCTTTTCAGGCGGCAGCAGGATGAGGATGTTTATTATGTGTTGCTTTACAAACCCGGGTCGGTTCTGATAAAAGGGGAGGGGAAGCATCTTTTTTTTATTGAGACTATGCCGGGAGACACGCTTCTGAAGTTTTCCTGCCTCTTTACGAAGGAGATTCCTGATAAAAAAAGTTGTAAAGGATTTGACGAAACGGAAACATCCTCCGCAAAATTCTGGAAAGAGTTCTGGTGCACGGGCGGGGTGGTAGATTTTTCTGAATGTACTGACCCCAGGGCTTTTGAGCTGGAAAGAAGGGTTATACTTTCAAGGTACCTGACCCGGATACAGTGTGCCGGCGATTACCCTCCTGCCGAGACAGGACTTACATATAACACATGGTACGGAAAATTTCATCTTGAAATGCACTGGTGGCATGGAGTCCATTTTGCTTTGTGGCAGAAAGAACAAATACTTGAAAATCAATTGAATTATTATACAAGGATATATGAAAAGGCATATAAAACAGCGCAAAATCAGGGATATGAAGGAGTCAGGTGGCCAAAGATGACTGACCCTCAGGGGAATGAGAGCCCCAGTAATGTTGGTCCTTACCTGATATGGCAGCAGCCCCATTTTATATATTTTGCAGAATTGCTTTACAGAAATTCCCGCGATAAGAAAAGCGTGCTTGAAAAATATAAAGACCTTGTTTTCTCGACTGCCCGATTCATGGCCTCTTATGCGTGGTACGACACTACCGGTAAAAGATATATTCTTGGTCCGGCATTAATATCGGCCCAGGAGAGTCTGATGCCTGAGACAACCATCAATCCTGCTTTCGAACTTGTTTACTGGTACTGGGGACTTAAAACAGCACAGGAATGGAGGAGACGGCTTGGAATGAAACCTGACCCCCGGTATACGGATGTAATTAAAAAGCTGGCGCGATTGCCTGTTAAGGATAGCCTTTATCTGTGTTCTGAAGACACTTGGGATACCTGGGAAAATCCGCGTTACATGAGCGATCATCCGATAATTGCCGGCATTTCGGGCATGATACCTGAAACAGGACTGGTTGATGAAAAGATACTTGCTAACACTCTGGATAAAATTAAGTCGGTATGGAACTGGAACACATGCTGGGGGTGGGATTTTCCTTTGCTTGCCATGTCGGCTGCTTCAATTGGAAAAAGTGAACAGGCTGTTGATTTCCTGCTGATGGATGCACCTAAGAACAGGTATCTGCCCAACGGTCATAACTTTCAGGATGCCACCCGTCTGATGATATACCTTCCGGGCAACGGCGGCCTGCTGACAGCTGTAGCTTACATGTGTACCACAAACGCTTTTCCGAAAAACGGGAAATGGAAAGTGAAATGGGAAGGATTGAATAAAATGGACTGATCTGGTTTTTTACCTTAATATATGCTCCTAAAGACCTGTTTTTCATGGAAAAGACAATCCCGAGTGTTCGGGATTCACACCTTTTCTGGTTTGCCCGCGCACCGCACGAGTTAAAGGCTGTTAAATAGCTGAAAGTTGCATTTGTCCTTTTGGGGCCAGTTTTTATCATTAACCATAAACTTTGCATTGAGATAATTTTTTATCTGATTTTAAAATGTAAAAAGGAATCCTGTCTCTTAGTCTCTTAAGTCCCTTAAGTCTCTGAAGTCTCTTCGAAAGCCTACGCTTCTCAGCTTACAGAATACCGCTCTATTTCCAAAAAAGATTTGAAGGTGAGAGTTGCTTTCCAATCGTACGCGGAACGCGAAACGCTAAACGCGGAACGCATTAATATGAAACCCTGGAACCCTGAAACTCTGGAACTTGAAATCTTGAACGCAGAACTGCTCTTCGCTCCCCGCCCTATGCCCCATGCAAATTGCCCTTTGCTCTTCGCTCTTTGCCATTCGCCCTTCGGGCTGTCATTAGCTTCGCGTCATTTGTACCTCACTTCGTTCGGTACGTCATTCGGCCTGCGGCCGTCATTTGCGAAACAATTTTCCTCACATGAGAATAAAATTCAGATTCAGAGTTAAGTGATTTTCAATCTATTTCATTTTACCGTTTATTTATGTATATTTGTGTAAACTGTTTGTTTTAAATTTATGATTAGATTAATTCTGGAGAGATTTAATGGTTCAGAATAATCCGGTATTTGAAGTAATAAAAGCAATTGTCAGGAAACATATTCCTGATTCTGATATCCTTCTGTTTGGTTCAAGGTCAAGAAATGAGGCCCACCCTGACAGTGATTATGATATCCTTATTAAGACAAAAAAACAATTCCGGGTCAATGAAAAAATTACACTTAAAACCATGATCCGAAAAGAACTCCTGAACCATGGGATAAGAACAGATATTCTTATTCAATCAGATAATGAGATAATGAAATACAGAAAACTGCCCGGTCATATTATCAGGAATCTAATGAAAGATGCAATTCTTTTATGAACAGGGAAAAGTTAAAATATATCAGAAACTGGTTATTCAGGGCAAATGAGGATATTCTGGTAATTGATAGCCTGGTTAAAGCAGGTATTGAAAATTACACAAGCACTATCTGTTTTCATGCACAACAGGCAGTTGAAAAGTATCTGAAAGCGTTTCTGGCCTTTCATGATGTTGATTTTCCAAAAACACATGATGTTGATTACTTGCTGTCAGAGTGTCAGAAAATAGATACACAGCATTTCAGAATTGAATTGCAAAGTCTCAATGAATTTGGAGTTTCGGTAAGGTATCCTGATGATTTTTATATTCCAGGGGTTAAGGAAACATCAGAATATGTGGAGATTGCAAAAAAGGTTAAAAGTACAGTTGAAACATTATTGAAATCAATCCATGTGTAGTCAACAGGATTAACCCTGACAATCCCGGAAATATAAATAAATCATTACCCGGTTGGAATAAGTTATACAAATTCGGCAATTTCAATGCCGCTTTTTCCCAAAAAAGATTGGAAGGTAAGAGTTCCTTTCTTATCAAACGCAGTTCAACGCGTAACACGGAACACTATAAGCTCGAACCCTGAAACTCTGGACCCTGAAACTCTGGAACCCTGAAACTCTGAAACTCTGGAACTTGAAATCTTGAACGCAGAACTACTCTTCGCTCCCCGCCCCATGCCCCATGCCCCATGCAAATTGCCCTTTGCTCTTCGCCCTTTGCCATTCGCCCTTCGGGCTGTCATTAGCTTCGCGTCATTTGTACCTCACTTCGTTCGGTACGTCATTAGGCCTTCGGCCGTCATTTGCTTCGCTGTCATTTGCTTCGCGTCATTTGTACCTCACTGCGTTCGGTACGTCATTCGGCCTTCGGCCGTCATTTGTTTCGCTGTCATTTAATAGCACGCGGATTAACGCTGATTTTCAACCGCGGATTTACGCGGAACTCGAAACGCTAAACGCGGAACCTCCAATTCCTTTTGATCTGTTGATTAAAATCCTTATTATGGCACTTCAGCATATCCGAAAAACCGTTATTTTTATAATGGCAAGGAGATAAATTCCGACAGGATGAATTCTGAGAGTCTGAACTGGTATGATTACGGGGCAAGATTTTATGACCCGCAGGTAGGGAGGTGGCATACGGTGGATGCGATGGCGGATAAATTCTATGATTATTCATCTTATTCTTATGGCCAAAACAATCCAGTAGGTAATAATGATATTGCAGGCAACTTCGTATTCAAGGAAGCAGCTAAATACCCTGAATTGGCAAGAATTCTTCAAAATATTGGGAAAGTTCTTGATAATAAAAGTATTTTAAGAGGCCTAGAAAAATTCACTGGATTAGATGAAGCTACAATAAGACTCCAATTTAGTTATGGTAATGGACCAGAAATAAGAGTAAAAGAAATGGTGAATGCCGGTGGAACTCCCCTTGATGATAAAGGTATGGTTATAAATCTATCACGTTATTGGATAGCTAATAATCTTAAAAATAAATTAGAAAGTGGAAATAAAGAAGATTACGAGATAGCATTGTTTTATGCTGTGCTTACTATATTACATGAATATACTCACTCAGGTGACTTACAGAAGCATGGGAAACGTTCAGATGAAAATGAGCCAAATGAGAACTGTTTAGGCTTCCAGTTTGAAAAGAATACTTTTGGAAGAAAAATGGGGTTACCTCCTGAAGATCCTTTTGAGGATATTAAAAAATATAAGGATGAAACTGATAATCTGGTAGAGAGGTATCCTAAAAAGAAGAACGAGGAATTTTGGAATACAGTGATGCGATTAGCTCCAGGCACCTATCATATTGAAAATGGACAAATTGTTAAAGATCATTAAAATGAAGCGAACTTGTAATGTGCTAATTCTGACAATTATTCTTATTCTATTGACTTTATGTAAAAATAGTCATGAAATTAGAAAAGATACTCCTACAGATAATATCATCGACAAGAAACATAATACTGAATCATTTATTGAGAATGATATTATCAACCAAATTTTTTCAACTTTACTAGATACGTTAGAAATTAAAAACCTGTCCAATTTTAATAAGGAAATCCAAAAAACTAATACGTTATATTATTATGACTCACTCCTAGAACCGAGATACGATAAGGACAGATTAAAGAATATATTTATAAATCAGAACATTAATGTCGATTCCTTAAACATAAGATCTGGCAAGTTTAGTTTTAAAATACTCGATTCTCAAATAAAAGGTAAAACACTATTGTGTTTGTCTTCATTTGTCGATATTGATTCTATGAGGCGTAGGACTAATAATAGTTATATATTATTTGCATTTACTAATTTTGCTTTTAATGATAATTTTACCATAGGGGGTTTCATTTTTGATCTCGGTTATTCATTAAGAATTGGAACTGAATTCTTTGTAATTATCAATAAACAAGGTAATAAGTGGAAAATATTAAGAGTTGTTGAAACCTCTTTTACCTAATTTGGGAGTATAAAGAATTTTGTGTAAACTGGCAGCTGCCAGGTTTAAAGAACGCCACATCTGTCACCAAATTTAATGATTAATAGGTCACTTACAGTCTTAATGTTTTTTAAACCAGAGATGTGCGTGGGCAATCCGAAAATGTCCTGTCCCGATCTATCAGGAGTGC
>Ga0067045_1002610_pt1 | contig 72855 bp, 74 predicted proteins | sample TerdegcTABiofilm_FD_59184 | JGI IMG/M metagenome (GOLD analysis project Ga0067045, IMG submission 59184) | Combined Assembly of (Gp0054472, Gp0054536) Wastewater bioreactor microbial communities from Singapore -Terephthalate degrading... | reverse complement strand
CCTCACACCAGAAATCTTTCGCAACCCGTTTGGTGGCCGGTACCATCCAAAAAAACGAGAATGAAAAATCATACAAACTTGCACCAGGAGGTGCGGAATGTGAGCTCAATCGTGCTACGATGTTCGGTGTGTCCCGAGTTCTGAGACAGTTTCGTCTCGCCCGTCAGTGTTGAGGAGGAGAAACGGCAAATTATTCTTGGCAACCGCTATGTGAAATCTCGTGCTAAGGACTCTGTCTCAAAGAAGCTTCACTTCACATCGTGCTGGAATAAATCAGCGGAGCCATTCGGACCAATCGCTCTCCACGCGGGCAGTGACCTGTTCGTGAAACGCTTCCACCTCGTCCAGCGTGGTCACTCTGATGAGCTCGATCCTTTGGAGGGCTTCCAGGACTATGCGGGAAATCCAATGAAACGGGATACGTCCCTGAAGGAACAATTCCACAGCCACTTCGTCCGCGGCGTTCACGATGATGGACGCGGATTCCGCCTCCAGAGCCTGGTACGCAATCTTCAGTAGGGGGAACTTCTCCATGTCCGGCTCGTGAAAATTCAGAGAGCCTAAGGCAGGAAAGCTGACAGGCGCGGTTCCCGATTCGATCCGCTCCGGAAAGGCCAGAGCGTAACTGATGGGAATTCTCATGTCGGTCGCGCCCAGTTGCGCAAGGATCGAGCCGTCACGAAATTCCACCATGGAGTGGACAATGCTTTCGGGGTGAATGACCACTTGGATGCGGGAGCCGGGTACGTCGAAAAGCCAACGCGCCTCTATAACTTCAAGTCCCTTGTTCATAAGGGTGGCTGAATCTACGGTCACCTTTGCACCCATTTTCCATCTCGGGTGACGCAGCGCCTGATCGCGCGTCACTCGCTCCATCTCGTCCATAGTAAGATTCCGAAATGGACCGCCCGACGCGGTAAGGATTATGCGCTCAACGGGTGCGTCTCCGTTCCCTCGCAGGCACTGGAATATAGCGGACTGCTCAGAATCCACCGGTATGAGATTGACACCTGCATCTGCGACAGCGGCCATGAAAAGGTCCCCTGCCATGACAAGGACTTCCTTGGTGGCCAGGGCGATGTGCTTGCCCGCTGCCACGGCCGCAAACGTGGGCCTGAGTCCCACGCTTCCGGGTAGCCCTCCCACCACCAACTCCGCATCGGAAGCGGTCGCTGCACGGTGAAGCCCTTCCGCGGAGGGCACCACTTCAACACCGATGTCTGCCACCCTCGCTGCCAGCTCTGCTGCTGCCTCCTCGGTTGAACACGATACCAGTGTGGGGCGGAACTCTCTAACCTGCCTCTCGAGGAGGTCGACGTTGCGACCCGCTGCCAGGGCTGAGACCTGGAGCCTATCCGGATGGATTCTCACGATATCCAGAGTCTGGATACCTATGGAGCCAGTCGAGCCGAGTACAGATATCCTTTTCATGCGGGAACCGCAATACCGGTGAGGGTGAGATAGTAATAGAGGACAGGAAAACCCATGATGAGCGCGTCCGCCCTGTCCAGGATGCCGCCGTGCCCCGGCATAAGTGTGCCGAAGTCCTTGACTCCCAACCGTCTCTTGAGGGCAGAAGCAGTAAGGTCTCCCAGCGGCCCGACGATCGCCAGCAATACGGCTGCCCAGAAAAGGGCGGGGAGAGATCCCATCGCTGGAGCCACCAGCTTCATGACCAGCATGCCCGCAACGCAGCCCGCAACGCCCCCGAACAGTCCTTCTACGGTCTTGGCTGGGCTGACTCGTTTCGAGAAATGGTGCTTTCCGCAGTATTTGCCCGCGAAATAGGCCCCCGCATCACCCAAAGAAATGACCACAAGAACGAAGAAGACCCACGCAACCCCCATGTCCAGTCGTCGGAGCAGAATGGCATGCGCGAGTGGAACCGCCACGTAAGAAGTCACCAAGGCCATGTGTGCAGCGGACTCGGTTGTCTGGTCGATGACGTTGTAGAGAAACAGGTGCAAGAGCAGTATCAGCAGCGGCAACAGGACTATCAGGGCCGGGATGCCGGGCGCCGGCAACCAGGAAAATGCGAGGGCTATTCCTATGCAGAGTGCCAAGGTCAGCTCCCTGCCAGGGGAGACCTTGAGGGATGAGAGGTTCCTGGACAGCTCGAATGCAGCTATAGTCGCACAAACGGCGACCACCACGGTCACCCCGGTCACCCCGCCGAAAGCGAGGACCGGGACAAGTATTGCAATGGCCACCGCTGCGGAAATGATTCGATCACGCAGCATCAGATGGCCCCGTTCCTCGCCTCCACTTGGTCGGAGGTCATCCCGAAGCGCCTCTGCCTTCCCCTATAGGCCTCGACGGCTTCCATAAACGTGTTGTCATCGAAATCGGGCCAGAGCACGGGCGTGAAATAGAGCTCCGCGTACGCGCATTCCCAGAGGAGAAAATTGCTTATCCTCACCTCGCCTCCGGTACGAATCAGCAGATCGGGATCGGGAATATCGTGTGTATCCAGGAAACGGGCCAGAACTTCCTCGGTCACGTCCTGTTCTACGATCTCTCCTGTCTGCAGAGCGTGGGCAAGCTTCAGAGCAGCGTGAACGATGTCCTCTCTGCCCCCGTACGAGAGCGCTATATTCAGGGTCATGGATGTGTTGGAAGCGGTTTTCTCTTTCGCAGCGCTAATCTTGGCCGCCACATGGGCAGGTAACCGGCCCAGATCGCCGATGGTCTTGAGGCGGATGTCGTTGGCATGCAACTCTTCGAGCTCGCTGTCAATAAATTGATTGAGGAGCCTCATCAGACCGGTGACTTCGGTGTGAGGCCTACGCCAATTTTCCGTCGAGAAAGCATAAAGGGTCAACACCTCGATCCCGTTCCTTCGAGCGAATTCGACTGCTCTGCGGACGGCTTTGGCCCCCTGACGATGGCCCTCGAGCCTGGGCATCATCCGGCGGCGTGCCCATCGACCGTTGCCATCCATGATGATCGCTACGTGACGGGGAAAATCAGTGTCCAAATTCCAGATACGCTCCCTTTTTTCCGGAGACGACGATTACCCGTCAGCGAGGGCGAATCACCGCACCCTGAATTCGATCCGCACAGGGCCACGCCGCACACGCGGCGAACCTGTCAAATCTCCATGATTTCCGCTTCCTTTTCCGCAACGACCTCGTCCACCTTGGCGATGTACTGATCCGTGGTCTTTTGAATGCGCTCCTGCCCCTTTCGTTGCTCGTCCTCGGAAATCTCCTTCTCTTTTTTCAGATCTTTGAGCAGATCGTTCGCATCACGACGATGGTTGCGAATCTGGACCTTGAATTCTTCCCCCATCTTCCTGACGACCTTCACGAGCTCCTTGCGCCTTTCCGCTGTCAGAGGCGGAAGAGAGATACGAATGACCTTACCGTCGTTCATGGGGGTCAGCCCCAATTCGGACTTGTGCAAAGCCTTTTCGATATCCTGAATCGCCTGGGAATCCCATGGCTGTATCACGATTTGCCTCGGCTCAGGAATCGAGAGGGACGCCAACTGGTTGATCGGCGTCGAGCTGCCGTAGTAGTCGACCATGATGCCGTCCAGGAGTGCCAGAGATGCCCTGCCAGTCCGAATCCGATTGAGGTCTTTTCGGAGCGCGTCCACGGACTTCTTCATGGAAGCTTCCATTTCTGCATGTGCATCGTCGATCATAATTCCCTCACGCGAGATCCTGCTTGACTGAACGTTTGAACGTGGGGCTCAGGAGGCTATTCGGGCGAGCGCTCCTCCGCTCGAGGTCATCGAACCAGGGTCCCCACTTTTTCGCCCCTCAATGCTCGGGCCATGTTTCCCTCCGCGTGCAGGTCAATTACGAGGAGGGGGATATTTTTGCGGCTCAAGATATCAACACTCGCCGCATCGATCACTCCGAGCCGCCGAGCCAGCACATCCTGGGCGCTGATAGACTCGAAGAAAACCGCATCGGGATGATCCCGGGGGTCCTTATCATAGACCCCCGAGACCTGTGTTGCCTTGATCATCACGTCCGCTTCTATCTCCACAGCTCTGAGGGCCGCAGCCGAATCGGTCGTGAAACAGGGGTTTCCCGTTCCACCTGCGAAAACCACGATGGTACCACTGGAAATAGCCGAACGCGCACCTTCCATGTCAAAGGTGTCGACGAAACGGCCGACCGGAAATGCGGACATGACGCGCGACCGGATTCCCTCTCTTTCGAGAGCTGCCCTGAGGGCCATGGCGTTGAGCACCGTGGCCACCATGCCCATCTGATCTCCCACGAGTGACGGAACCCCGATGGAAGCTGCGTCCGCACCTCTCACGATGTTGCCGCCGCCCACAACGATGGCCACTTCGTGCCCTTGCCTAAAGGCTTGAGCTATTTGGCCGGCAATCCGAGAAACAGCCTTCTCGTCCAGCCCGAACCCACGCTCACCGGCGAGGGCTTCACCGGAGATCTTCAAGAGGGCCCGACGATATCGATGAGGTCTTTCCATATATCCGCTAGCTCACGCCCACCTGAATGCGCGCAAACCTACCCACTGTTATATTTTCGCCAAGTTTGGCAATCTTCTCCTTTATGAGCTGCTCTACTGTCATGTCGGAATTCTTGACAAACGGCTGCTCGAGGAGACAGACCTCCGAGAAGAACTTCTTCATCTTACCTTCCGCTATCTTCTCGAGCATCTTGTCAGGCTTCCCGGCTTCCTTGGCCTGAGTCATGTAGATTTCCTTCTCCTTGGCCAAGACGTCTTCGGGCACGTCGTCAGCAGAAACCCACCGCGGGGCACTGGCTGCGATGTGCATGCACAGATCCTTCAGGAGCTCCTGGAAATCATCGGTCTTAGCAACGAAATCGCTCTCGCAATTGAGCTCGACCAACACTCCGATCTTGCCGGTCATATGAATGTACGACCCGACTCGTCCCTCGGTAGTGGCACGCCCTTCCCTCTTTGCCGCCTTCAGGGCACCTTTTTTTCTCAGATACTCGATAGCCTTTTCCAGATCTCCATTGGTTTCGACCAGGGCATTCTTACAATCCATCATGCCAAGACCGGTTTTCTCTCGAAGGTCCTTCACCATCTGTGCTGAAATTGCCATGCCTTATCTCCTATCTCTCAATTCGACGATCCGTTCGTTTGCCGCCGGCTCAACATGATGTCTCGCGCCATCAGACCCCGCTTCCTACAACGTTATGGTGGCTGCCCCTCGAATAGGGGTGTTGGAAACCTCGTCGGCACCTTTGAGGATTACCAGCCCGGCTTCCCGCGCCCCGGGTTCGCACGCCCGACCTGACTACTCTGAAGAAGAAGCGACCGAAATGACGTTTCAAAGGTAGAACATCGATCTCGGAGGGCGCTCGAAACACCACACTGCGTCGGTGACGTTCCTCTACGGTGCATCGGCGGCTCACTTCGACCACTTGTAGATCTTTGCCAAGCAGTTCTACAGAGTCGCCTCCTCTTCGTCTGCTTCCTCGTCTCCCTCTTCGTCCTCGTACTCCTCCTCTGAGGCAGCTTCATCGAGGTCAGCACCTGCTGCATTCAGGTCAGCATGAGGAGCAGCTCCCGCAGCGGCGACAGCTACGGGGGCAGGCGTGGCCGCTATTTCTCCTTCGCCGATTTCTTTGTCTTCTTTGAGCGAGGCTTCGTAAGCGGCCCTTCCCTCGATACATGCGTCAGCGATCCTCGAGGAAAAGAGGCGGATCGCTCTGATTGCGTCATCGTTCCCGGGAATGACATAGTCGACTTCATCAGGATCGCAGTTGGAATCGACGATGGCCACGATCGGGATACAAAGTTTGCGGGCCTCCTGGACGGCTATGTTCTCTTTTTTCGGGTCTACAATGAACACCGCTCCGGGAAGTCTTTTCATCTCGCGAATGCCGGCGAGGTTCTTGTAGAGCTTGTCATGCTGCCGCTGTATGTTTACGAGCTCTTTCTTGGTGAAATTGGTTTCCGCAGGATTCTCGAGGATTGCTGCCAACGTGTTCAATCGTTCGATGCTTTGCCTAATCGTGGTAAAATTCGTAAGCATTCCGCCCAACCAGCGATTGTTCACATAGAACTGGCCGCATCGAGTGGCTTCTTCCTGGATAGCCTCCTGGGCCTGCTTTTTGGTGCCGACGAAGAGAACGCTATTCCCTGAAGCGGTGGTTTCCTGAACGAAAGAATAGGCCCTCTTGAAGAGGCGGACGGTCTTTTGCAGGTCAATGATGTAGATTCCGTTGCGAGCACCGAATATGTAGGGCTTCATCTTCGGGTTCCAGCGGCGGGTCTGGTGTCCGAAGTGCACGCCTGCTTCGAGAAGCTGTTTCATAGTAATTGAGGACAAGTCACTATCTCCTTTACGGGTTTTTATCCTCCATCCCTAGTGACGCGTTCCGGTGGCGGACGCGACCCGAAGAGAGCGGGGATGTGTGAGTTAAACGCATATTATCCTGATTTCTCATCCTAGATGCAACAAAAAAACTTGAGGTCTTCGAGCCAGCCCACTAGTACCCTGTCCCTCCTTACCTCAAAGAATTGCTCGCCTTTTTATCCGTCGTTTTCCAACACCCCAACCAACGATGACGCCCCGTACAACTGCACAACCGCTGCATCCAGGACCAAAGTCGCAGCGACGCGCCCATTTCCCCCGAGGAACCGGGCCTCCCCACTGAGCAATTCGGCAAGTCGCTCAATCCATCGCACCAACACGGCCTCACGGTACGGCGGCTCCCAGTGGGAGAGCACGGAATCAAGCATCAGGACCGCGGCCCTCAACGATCCAGGGCTTGTACCGGCAATCAGGCCGTCCAGCGTTGCAGCAATCTCCCGCGCATCCAGCGACTGCTCCATGGCTGCCGTGCACCTGGGAATCGGTAATGCCTCGACCTCTTCGGCGGAGAGATAATTATTCGTACTCGTCAGCTTTAGCCGCCAGTTCAGTACTCGAGAGTTCAAGACTCCGAGCAGGTATGCCCGCGGCAATGCTATGTCATCAAGATAGTTTGTCATGTCTCCCAGGAAGGTGCCAGGCCCCACCAGGGCCGCCTTGAGACGCTTCTTCGTTCCCATGTTCACGACTCTTCCCAGGACTACTCTCTCCGAGTGCCAGGGAGGGTAATCCCCTCCTCGCGTTCTTGACCCGTGCGAAGGGGAGCCCCGGCTTCTTCGCGTCTTCGGGCGGCCGTCCCCGTCGAGAAAATCGGACACTACCCAATCCCACCTGTTTCCTCCGGGCGACGGATGCACGACCCGAAACGGCTCAATATGCTCTCCCCTCACGAGGACGTGCTCAGTAGGGTGTGCGGAGAGGAATTTCCTGTGCACCGTCATGTTAATCTCCCCCTGGTGTACCCGGCCGGCAGGGTTGACACTGGCCCCCCCTCGGAGCTTCGGATAGACTTCAAGGGTTTCCAGAAGTGCCTTTTCCTCACTGCTCTTCAGGATCGGAATTCGGAATTCGGTCTCGCTCAAGAGCGTGCGAGGGATTTCCACTTCTCTGCAGAGGGAAATGTCCCTTTCTCCCTTCCATGAGGCCACGCGCAGAGACTCAGTCCGGGCCCCTTTCCGAGCGACAAGAATGACACACGCCTGGGTCACGCCCCTGAACACGCGCGCTCGCTCTGGAAGCACCAGCGCTTGGAGGACCAGGGACCGGTCGAGGAGCCACCTCCGGATCTTTTTTGCCGACGAATCTGCAAGCAAGGTGGCCGGGACTATGAACCCGAGAGCCCCTCCCTCCCGGAGCAGCATCAACCCCCTCTCCAACATCAGACGATATGTGTTGATCTTGCCGGAGCACGTGCCATACACCTTACGAAAATAGGCTTGCTCCCGTTGTCTCTCTTCTATCCCCGATTCTTTGACGGACACGATCTCGTACGGCGGATTGCCGATCACCAGGTCGAATCCTGAGGTACGATCCGAGAACACTTCAGGATAGCTCATCGGCCAGTGGAGAACTTTCTTCCCATATGCCCAGGCCTCGACAGTCTCCGGATCCAGGTCTTCTCTGCAGAAATAGGCTGCTGCATGATAGGAGTTTGAATCCGTGCCCGAATCACCATGGCGCCTCCTTTCCCCGTCTCCGATCAGGGAATTGCCGACCAGTATTTGAGGTTCAACTAGGCAGAATTGCTGAAGACCCTCCACCGCCTCCGCCACCAGCACCGCCCTGCAGACGGCCACTGCGATGGGATCGAGGTCGACTCCGTGGAGGCAGGTTCTGACGAGATGGATGCGCAATGCCACTCTTTCGGTCAGGTCGGCCTCGAGGACATGCGGGTCGACGAATCGTTGGACGTTTTCCTTGAGTTGCTGGATCTTCTTCATCCGAAATTCATTCCCGCGGCAGGCATCGAGAATTCTTTCGGTGAGTTGATTCAGTGCTTCAACGAGGAATATTCCGGTGCCAACCGCGGGATCGAGAATGCGGATGTTTAGCAGGTCCAGGGGATCCTTGACAACCAATGCATCCAGGGCCTTAGACACAATGTACCGTACCACGCTTTCAGGTGTGTAGAAGAGCCCCTGGTTCCTCTTGCTCACAGGACAGGACGATATCCGAATTTCCCCATTGGCGCCGTACGCCTCCGCCCTGAATCCTCGCGCGTGCTCATAGAGCTTGCCCACTTCCCCGGGAGCGACACGTCCCAGAGACTCGACAATCCAGTCGTGAGGGCAATCTGAATGGGGGGATGGGGCATGGACTTGGTGGCTTAGTTGCCTTTCACAAGCACAGGTGCAGGCATTGAGGGAGCCGGGTATCTCAGAGCGAAGCAGGGCCAGCACGACTTCGCCGAGGGCGTGTGCATACGCTCGATCCGGGGACAGGCCTTCTCGCACGAGATTCCCTGTCAGGCGTGGCAGAACCCGATCAATAAGAATCTGTGCCTTTTCTTTGTCGAACAAGCTGCTCATGAAAAGGAAGAGGACGACTCGTCAAAATGAATCGTCCTCATATCACACCAGAAGAGAAGGAGAAACGATATTTTCGTTCTAGGCTGCTGCTTCTTCCTTGACCCCAATGGCCACCTTGTACAGGAGGGTGAGGACAAGTGCTCCGACAGCCCACACACCGAGCGTGATAGCCGATTCGGTGAATGTAGGAGCGTACTCAGTGATTTGCTCCAACGGGCTCGGAATGTACCCGACAACGATCAGCGCCAGGCCCTTCTCGAGCCAGAGGGAGACGAATATCATCGCGCACGCTATAGGAAGAACGGTCAGGTTATTCCTGGTTGCGGGGATGATCATGAGGATCATAGCCGAAATGGCCACGATAAGGTGGACCCAGAACAGTGGCGTGAATGCATTGTGCCCGTGCAGCCCCCAGAAAAGGTACTCGAAATGCAGCTTATGGTCCGGAATCTGGCTATAGTACACGGTAAAGAGCTCGCAGCCAAAGAGAAACATTGTGGCCACGATAGCGTACGCCACAATTTTCGCCACGCCCCGGATAGCCTCGTCTCCCACGTCATAACTGGATACCTTCCTGACGAACAGAGCAAGGAGGATGAGGAGAGACGGCCCGGCAGCAAACGCGGAGGCCAGGAATCGGGGGGCCATAACTGCGGTAAGCCAGAAGCCGCGTCCAGGGAGACCGGCGTACAAAAATGCTGTAACAGTGTGGATGCTGAATGCCCAGGGGATGGAGATGTAGATGAGGATCTTGCACCAGTAGGGTACGGGCACCCCTCCCCGTTTGTCGTAACTCAACACCGTCCAGCCCACGATCATGTTCAGAAACATGTACACGTTCAACACGACCACATCCCAGAAGAGCACCGAATTGGGCGTTGGGTGCAACAGCACATTCATTACCCGATCTGGACGACCGAGGTCGACTGTGACCGAGAGAATGCAGATAATGACAGCGGGCACGGCTATGAACTCACCCAGGATTGTGACCTTGCCGAAGACCTTGTGATTGTGCAGGTAGTACGGAAGTACGACCATCACGGCCGATGCGGCCACACCGACTAGATAGGTGAGTTGTCCCACGTACAGGGCCCAGGAAACGTCCCTGCTCATGCCGGTGATTCCCAAGCCGTACTGGAGCTGCTTGAGATATTGGATGAATCCGAATCCTATGATTCCGAGCAGGATGAGGATCCAGATATAGTAACCTCTGCTGCCTCGTATAACCTTTTCCCACATAGCGACCTCACACGATGTAGTAGCATTGCGGCAATGTCCCGAGCTGGGGTTTGCGGCGGATGGTGGGGTGCTTACGGAGCACCTCTCTGACCTCGGAATTCGGATCTTCCAGATCTCCGAATATCAGAGCCTTATCCTTGCACGCTTCCACGCATGCGGGCTTGAGGCCCACGGCGAGCCGTTCGAAGCAGAAGGTGCACTTTTCGACTACGCCACGGGTCCTTGTGGGATACTCGGGATTTTCTTGCTTGATAAAAGGTCTGGGATCCCTCCAGTTCAGGCTTCGAGCGCCGTACGGGCACGCTGCCATGCAGTATCGGCATCCGATGCAACGATGGTAGTCCATCATCACGATCCCGTCCTCACGCTTGAATGTGGCCTTCACAGGGCAGACCCGCACGCAAGGGGGGTTGTCGCAGTGGTTGCACAAGACCATGAAAGGGGTCCCCTTCACGCTTTGTTTCAGGTATTCTTCCATGGCTCCGCCGGCTGCATCGGGGAAAGCGTGCTCGAACGCGGTTTTCCAGATCCACTTGATCTCGTCCTTCGGGTTCGGGAATTGTGGAACATTGTGAACCTGGTGGCAGGCGTTGACACAGTCCACACACCCCTCTTTCGCCTTGGCGCACTTCCGATAGTCCACAACCATTGCCCATCGCTTACCGGTCCAAGCCTTGGGATCTACCTGATATTTGGTGGTGGCAGAGTCGGCCACAGCGTCAGATATCTGCGTGGCGCCGAGGCCCAGCACGGAGAGGCCGGCAATCTGCAGGAATCGTCTTCTCGTGGTATCCATCACTTATCACTCCTTGCGGCCTGTTGCTGTTGCTCTTTCGGCGGGATATGGCAATCCCAGCAGTTTGGTGAAACATCCAGGTAATCGTGACACCGATCGCAGAATTTCGTCTTCGTCGTGTGGCACTTCATACACGTATTTTGAAGGCTCATAACGTATTCCTTGCCGGTGGAGCTCACATATATCCGCTTACCTTCCCGCACCACCTGATCCCTCCAGGTGTCCAGCATCTTCATGTGGTTGGCCTTCATGTACGGCGTCGGTTCCACACATTGCTTCTCCTGCGTGCCCACCTCGAGCTTCGGCGCTGCCGGGGATGTCGCAGCATTGTAGACAAAGGGGGACAACACAAGTCCCAGAAAGATGAGAATACCGATGATGATCTTGCCAGCGTGCTGTTGCATGGTTTACTCCTCCTCGTCCTCATCTTTCAAAGGCTCGCCACGAAGATCCACGGTGCGCTCATGCTCACCTTCCATGATGAGCGCGTTGGCCAGCAGTTCATGAATACCGCCCACCTCGACATCAGGAGCCCAGTAGTGCATGAGCGCGGTAAGGGTGGCCCGGTCGATGGCGCACATGCACACCAGCCTGTTCACCCCATGCTTGTCTCGCACGCGTCTGACCGCGTTTGCCCTGGGAAAGCCGCCACGCATTCTCATGTCTATGTTTTCGTCATTTCCAAGTCCCGCTCCGCCACCGCAACAGTAGGTGTTCTCACGGATAGAGTCGGGGGGCATCTCATAGAAATGGTTCACCACGTTTTTCAGTACGTACCGAGGCTCGTCAAGCAAACCTGCAGCCCTGGCCGGGTTGCAGGAATCGTGGAACGTGCATCGCACCTTGTCGTTCCTGCTCGGATCCAATTTGAGCTTGCCGTGCTTGATAAGGTCCGAGGTGAACTCCGTGATGTGGACCATCTTCGTCTGTTTCGCGTTTTCGAACTTGGTTCCCGTGATGGGCGAGACAGGCTCTTCCAGGAAGTCAGCCGGACCGTTCATGGTCTCCATGTACTGGTGGATAACCCGCCACATGTGGCCACATTCACCTCCCAGGATCCACTTGACCCCTAGCCGTTTGGCTTCCGCATAAATCTTGGCGTTCAGCCGTTTGATCATCTCGTGAGAGGTGAAAAGTCCAAAGTTTCCACCTTCTGAGGCGTAGGTGCTCCAGGTGTAGTCGAGTCCCAGCTCGTGAAAGAGCATCAGGTATCCCATGCAGGTATACGTGCCCGGGTCTGCGAAATAATCGCCGGACGGTGTAACGAATAGGATTTCAGCACCCTTCTTGTTGACTGGCAGATTTACCCGTATGCCAGTGATGTCCTCGATGTCGTCGACCATGAATTCCCACATGTCAATGAGACCGTGGGGGGGTATGCCGAGGTGGTTGCCCGTCCGGTAGCAGTTTGCCACTGGCTCTTGCACCCAGTTGATGTTACAGCCGACGAGGTTAAGGAGCTCTCGCCCCATCATGGTCACTTCCGCCGTGTCTATACCGTACGGGCAAAAGACGGAACAGCGGCGACACTCGGTGCACTGATAAAAGTAGTAGAACCACTCCTTGAGGACATCGATCGTGAGCTTGCGAGCGCCCATGAATCGCCCGAACACCTTGCCGAGCGTGGTGAAATCGTTCCTGTACACGGAGCGGATGAGCTCTGCCCGCAAGACCGGCATGTTCTTGGGGTCACCAGAGCCCAGGAAGAAATGGCACTTGTCCGCGCAGGCCCCGCATCGCACGCAAATGTCCATGAAGAGGCGGAAGGACCGGTACTTCTCCAGCCTCTCCTTCATCCCTTTGAGGATGATGTCGTGCCAATCCTCCGGGAGCTTCCAATCATCGTCCGTGACCGACCATTCCCGTGGGTTGGGCCATCCTATTGCCCGAAGGTTCTTGGGAGCTGCAGGATAACTGTACGTGCCTTCCCGAAAATGGGTCGGGGTATCCATCCAACCGGCAGACGGTTGAGTCCAGTCTATAGAAAGATCTTCCGGTTTCGGAAGCTTGTCTAGGCTCATGGCTTCTCCTTTTCAACCGGGATACCGGCTTCAATCATCTTTTCCCTGAATTCGTTTTCGTATTCTTCGTAGGTGTGAACCTTAACGGGATAATTCCAGGGATTCACGTATCGCTCCATCCTGTTGGTATTGGCAAGATTCCTGGTTGGGCTCAAGAAAACCCCACCAAGGTGCATGATCTTGCTGAACGGGATATACGCCAACAGGACACTGACAAGGAACAGATGAACAAAAAAGATCGTTCCGATACCTTCCGGGATCGTCGGATGCAACGTCACCCATCCCATGGTCAGATTCTTGACACTGAGCAGGTCCACCTTCCAGAAGAGTCGCATCAGCACTCCGGAAATGCCGATACCAAGGATGAGAAAGAGTGGAAAGTAGTCCGCAGGAAGCGAGAGGTATCGCATGTTGGGAATAGCCACTCGTCTCAAGAAAAGGTACGTAACGGCTGCCAGAAATGCCAGGTCAGAGAGGAAGAGTGTGGGAAGAAGGATTTGGAAGAAGCCGTCCACGGTGGAAATCATCTGCACCACTAGGGGAACGGGCTCCATGAAAAACCGGAAGTGTCTGACCACTATCACGAGGAACGAGTAGTGAAACAGAATGCCTCCCAGCCACAACCACTGGGCGGATGTGAAGGCAAGCCGTGGGCCTCCCCGGACCTCGGCCTTGGTATTCCTGAAAAGTGACCGGAAAAGAAGGACCTCCGCGGCCATTCGTCCGATCACCCCCAGGGTGGTCCAGGGCGAATCAAAATACGCCCCCTTGAACCACGGCAGGGACTTTGCCTGACCACACGTGGTTGGGATACGGAACGGAACGGGTACCCTGGCCCAAGCCAAAATACGCCATACCACTCCAACCACAAAAATGACCATTGCCGCGTAGGGGACGATGACGCCGAAGAAATACTTCAGCCCTGTCGCATTCACTCCCAGAATGGCCACCAGCACGAGCGCCACCACCGCTACCAGGGCGGTGATTACGGAAAAAGACGGATTCATACCACCACCTCAACTTCTATCGCTGTTGATATGCCCCATCCGAGCTTACCACTCGGACGGCATACCATATTTTTGACATGCCCGTTCCAGCAATCTGGATGTCCTGTTTCGAACCTCCATCAGACGTATTTCATGGAGCTGCTGCCGGCACTGGCTATAGTTGTCGAACGCGAGCAGCGCAAGCTCGTCGATCCTGCCTTCGATCATCAACAAATCCTCGAACAATCGTTCTCTCAGGATTTCTGCTTTCAGCACCTCTCGAATCGCCGTCTTCAAGAGAAATACAAACCCGATGGAATGAGACGCGGAAAACTCCTGTACGGCCCTGATTCTCACTATGTTGTCGAGAAATCCGCACATTTCTTTCAGGTCCGCATTCTCACCGCCCACCAGCCAGTCAAAGAGCTTGTCCACACCCTCCTCGATAGAGGCCCCCACCGGGTTGGTAATTCGGTTTTTCTTGCTCTGCATGAACTTCTTTGACTCGGGTGGATACGTGTCGAAGATCAGATCGGTCCAACGATCGATTACTGCCGACCGGTTGTCCACCAACAAGTCTATTAGAGAACCAGTCAATTCTCCTCCGAGTTGTTGTGAAATGAGACTCCCAAGGCACGCCCTGTCGACCCCTTCTTGCCGCGAGGCTCCCATGCCTTTTGCCTTTGCGTTGTGCCGGTCCCCAGCCAACTCTGAACGGAGACGTCTAACTCTTGAAGCCCCATCCACGAAGAGTGCAGCGCCCGACAGGTCCGGCTCGCGTCGAGCGACGCACCTGACGCCTCCACAGAAGGCTCGGCACTCACATGTTCACGTCCTGATTTGGCCGTCGACCTGATTCCGGGTCGATCGTAATGACGGCAAGAATTCCAAAGCCTTATACGTACACGCCTTCTTAAGCGTTGTCAAGCACTTTGGGGAAAAATCTTGGCTATCCTTTACGCTCGACAGGAGCTACAGAGGATTCGATCGCCAATCTTCTCCTAAACTGACCTGGAGTTGGACGGGTCACACACGCGTGAGACGACATTGCTCCCGAGCGCAATCACGATGCCGTCCATCTTGGCAAGAGATGCATGCTGCAGCCGGGCACGCCCGCATCATTGCACCGAAATGACTTTGTATTGTGCTATGATAGGAGCGACGTTTGTTCCCCACAATCTCCTGGGGTGGAAGCACAGCCTGTCAAGCGTCTCGGAAAGGAGGGACCATGATTCGCTACAACGGGATTAATCACCTGGCCATGGCCACCGGTGACATGGACAGAACTATTCGATTCTGGAGGGATCTCCTCGGGATGAGGCTGGTGGCAGGCATCGGCAACCCCGGGTACCGCCATTACTTCTTCGAGATTTCGCCAAACGACTTGATCGCGTTTTTCGAGTGGCCGGGTGTGGAGCCAATGCCCGAAAAGGATCACGGTGCGCCTGTACGAGGTCCTTTCGGATTCGATCACGTGTCTTTCGGCGTGGAAACCGATGACATGCTATGGGAATTGAAGGACAAACTGGAAGCAGCAGGATTCTGGGTCTCCGAAGTTGTGAATCATGGCTTCATTCACTCAATCTACTCATTTGACCCTAACGGTATTCCTGTAGAATTCAGTGTGAACGTCGAGGGTACCGATGTCAGGGGCAGGCCAGTCATGGCAGACAGCAGCCCCTCAACAGTGGCCCGGGAAGGGGCCGAACCCCGGTCTGAGCACTGGCCGAGCGTGCAGAATCCTACTCCCAGAGCCGAACGCACTGTGTACCCCGGCGCGGGGAGCGAGCTTTTCCACGGCATACAGAACGGGAAGAAGCGCCCCGACCGCCGGTGATCTCTCGGCAGTCTCATCTCTCGCCACAGGTGATCTTCCTGTGGCACTGTGATTCTTGTATTGTCAACCAGAAAGGGGACGGGATGCCAGACTGGAAATTTTCACCCGAAGTTCAGAGGGCGCTGGACCTGTTGTTCGGTCTCGCCCCTCATGTGTCCATCGTCAAGCACGTGCCTGGAACAATCCAGCTCAGGATAGCCTTATCAGCGCTGGGCAGGCTAATTTCAGGGCTGGGGTCGCTCACCTCGTCGAATGGAGGGCTGCTGAACGCCATACCCGGCGTCAAAGGTTATACGGTATCGGCCTGGTCATTGACCGCTACCGTGGACTATGATCCCCTGTTGCTTCCTCCTGATCTCTGGGACCAGTTGTTCGCCAACAACGGACAGGGAGATTCCGTGACGGCAGTTCAAGAGCGACTCACAAACCTCTTATCCTGCCTTCACAGCGATCCGGAGCCGAGTCGGCGAGGCTGACCACCCATGGGCACATGAAGGCTCGCCCACGTCAGTGATGTGACCGCGCACTATTTTGAGGGGCCATCGTGCAGGGGGGCGCTTCAGGTTCAAGAATTTTTCGGTCGTATTTGGCCTGGATTTCTCTGCAGACCACGTCTTTGACGGTCTGCCACGAGCAAAATGCCGTTGTCCTGATGCGCCCCGTTCGCACATCCTCATATGCGAAGACAGCGGGGCAGTCTGCCAGTCGTGCGTTTTCCAGGCCCCCCTTGTCCTCGTACGGGATGGTGAGCATGGTGAGCACATTCTTGAACCTAGTCCGCTCGTCGAGAATTCGATCTATTTTCTTACCCCTGACCAGATCCACCAACGCTCTCGTCGCATTGATGAACGGCCGTCTGCCGAATATCCTCGAAAGATTCAGGCCCGAGCCGAGAATGCGTACCATGCGCAAAAACGTCGCCACATCAAATAGCGTCCGCCTCAAGCCGGTCCTCGGAAGTGTTGCCGATCTGGAGCTGAGCTCGCCATCGAGGTTTCGAAGACGGACAAGCAACTCCGACAATGGAGCCGTGAGATAGGACGAAATGGGGTGGTACCCCTGGCCGTCCGAGACCAGGAGGGTGGCACTCTCGCAGTTAGGATGAGACCCGCCCAGGGTCTGCCTTCCAAAGAATCGCGAGAGGACCTCGAACTTCATCATTCCGGTGGAGACGAACTCGATCTCGGGAATTAGTTTTTCGAACACATTTTCCACGCATTCAGTTGTGGTAGGCTCGAGCGGCACTGAGCCGGGCTCCCAACAGGGGGTCAATGGTACAAATCCCCACACGGAGACGTGATCGCGGTACTGATGGATGAACTGCAGGAGATCTCGCATGTTTCCGTCGTTGACTCCGGCTGCCAGTGTGGTGATGATAGCCAGCTTGTTCACGCCGCATTCGATGACGTTTTCGAGTGCTCGCTTCTTGACCGCGAGGGAGTTGTCCCCCCGGAGCGTGCGGTAGACCTCGGGAACGGTGGCATCGAATCCAAAATTTACCTGGATGCCCAGAGAGCAGAGGTCCCGGCAGTAGCTCTTGTCCGCGAGCTTGAGGCCGTTGGTAAAAAGCTGGACCTGAAATCCATACGAACGTGCGAGCTTGACAATGTCGATGAATTGCGGGTGAACGGTGGGCTCGCCTCCGAAAAAACACATGTTGGGCCTCGGGTCCTGATCGAGGAAGTGTTTGAAGATCTTGTCGAAATACTCCATGGGCGGCACATAGGAGAAGCCCATGGCATCCACGTAGGCAAGGCAAATGGGGCAGCGCTGATTGCAGAGATTCGTCACATCTATTGCCACGGTCGTGGGTTTGCGATGGGCCTGATGATCGCACGAGGCGCAGTTCATCGAGCACTCCTGGACGGCGGGCTCGTTGTATCCGGCGATATCTCTCTTCCAACGCCACTTGCGGGCATCTTTTGTAACGAGGGACGCGGTTCTTCCGCAATCACGGCAGAATTTTACCAGATACACTTTGTTGTTTCGTATTTCGTAGCAGGCATCGGCTGGTTGACCGCATTTTTCGCACAGGCCCAGTTTCATTTAGAACTCCTGGCAGCGTGGTGGTGATGTGGGATAGGTCCTGGAACGCGTAATTGGCTCAGGGTTACCCTGCATCATGGTGAAACTGTTTATGAAAACTCTGATAGTTTGGGAAGCAACCCATATCATAGATTTTTTGCTTGTCAAGGTAAAAATGGTTAGGGTAAATTAAAAAATTTGAGTACCATGCTGCCCCGGAATCACCATGACCCCTCCCTCCATCCTCCTCCTTGCTGGCGAAGCCTCAGGCGATTACCATGCTGCAGCCCTCGTCCGAGACCTCAAGCAATTGCGCCCCGAGATTCGCGTTAGCGGCATCGGGGGGGACAAGCTCGCCAAGGCCGGAATGAACCTCCTGTTCCACTACCGAGACATAAACACCATTGCACTGAGCGAGGGGCTCTCGAGGATCCGCCACATCTTTCAGGCGTACCGGACCATGAAGCGCGAGCTGACGAGCGGAGTGCACAATCTATTCATTCCGGTCGACTACCCTGACGTGAATCTGAGGCTCTGCCGCTTTGCACGGAACGCGGGAGTCGCTGTCTGCTACTACATTAGCCCGCAGGTTTGGGCATGGCGAAAGGGGAGAATCCGCACCATAGCAGCACGGGTGGACCGGATGATGACCATATTCCCCTTTGAGGAAGCCCTGTACAGAGACGCTGGTGTGAGGGCGGACTTCGTGGGGCACACCATGGTGCGGGATCTTGCCCTCCCCCTCGAGCGAGAAGTTGCCAAGAAAGCCTTGGGTATCGGCCCCCAAGCCACTGCGATAGCCATTCTTCCGGGGAGCAGGCCAGCGGAAATCCAGCGCATGCTCCCCGTGATGTGCGAAGCGGCTCGCATGCACCGTTCCAACCACCCTGACGCGGTCTTTCTCCTCCCCGTAGCCGGAGATCACCTGCTCCCGATGATTCGGGACATTCTGGCGTCATTCGGCGTGCCCGTCACCCTGATCTCTTCCGACGCGGCGGGAGTTATGGCCGCGTGCGATTACGGGCTGGTCACGTCCGGTACCGCGACGCTTCAAGCTGCTCTCGTGGGTATGCCTCACGCAGTCGCGTACAAGCTCGATCCCCTGACCTGGCTTTTTGCGCTCAAGATCCTCAAACCCCTTGTCATGGACAAGGACATTCACGTGGCGATAGCCAACGTGCTCTCCATAAGCAGAGAGAAAGATTCCGATGGTCCGATTCAGATCATGCTCGACGCGGGGTACAGGATCCCCTGTCAAGAATGCGGCCGCCCGCTGTTCGTGCCTGAGCTCCTCCAGGATCAGGCCTCAGCAAGGAATATGGCGGCATGGCTCGAGAAATTCAGTTCCGACATCCGCTTGCGCCAGACCATGGAGCGAGGATTCTCTGTCGTGCGCCGAATGCTCTCGCCGCCAGACGACGGTCGTACGCCAGCACGGATAGTCCTGGATTGTCTTTCAGCAGTTGAGAACCAGAGGGCCCGCGAGCCCTAGCTGCTCGCTCGGCAACACAGAAGGTATCTGTCGAGGTATGCCCACAAAAACGAAAGCCCCACATGCATGGTAGGGGCAAAGGGGCCTTCTAACTGAAACATATAGTAATGTAGGTAGGTAGGTTACTTCGTCAGACACCCGGATTCGTGACCCGGTTCCGAAAAAAGTTCATCAGAGGCTAAACTATGGCCCCAAGGGCTTTGGGGAGTTCCGCGATCTTTGCGAGCACGCGACGGGGAGCGTGGAGAGCGAGCTCTTCAGCCGAAAAGATCGAGCTGGCCACTACGAACGCGTCGATACCGGCGTTACGGGCAGCATGCACATCTATGGGGGAATCGCCGACGTAGATGGTTTCGTCGCGTTGCAGGCCTTCCGACCGCATGAATTCGTCGAACATCTCCGAAGAGGGCTTGGCTTTGTATCCGTCTTCAGCCCCTATGATTCGTGCCATGCTTCTCGCAATTCCAAAGTGCTCCGCTAAGCGTCTGGCATAGATACCCCTCTTGTTGGTGACGATTCCCTGAGTCACCGTTCCGTCCAGTGCAGCAAGTGTCTCTCTTACTCCGGGAATGACTTTGGTTTTTTCGAGGCATACGGTGTCGTAATAATCGGTGAAGATCTTGATGCCGATTTCTCGATGTTCGGGCTTGAGAAAAGAGTCGATAAAATCCTTCAGCGAGATGCAGGTCTTCCTCGCGACATCTTCTACCGTCATGGCCGGGTAGCCGAGGGCAGCAAACATGCTGTTGAACGATGCTGCAATGGACTCTATGGAATCGAGAAGGGTCCCGTCAAGATCGAAGGTGACCCCTTTGAGGCGCCTGGAGAGCAGCTTCGGAATCTCGTGAAATCCATCCGCACGGATGGCCGGGATACCTTCCCGTGCACAGTAGATAAAGAGATCCTTAAGCGCTATCACCTCATCCGCTTCCCGAGCGGCGTGGCGGTCCGACTCCCCATCCCCTATGAGAATGATCTTATCGTATCTCTTTCGTGCAGCACGGATCACTTCACGCTTGCACGTGCCACACATGCCGCATTCCGGGTTGCAATGGGGACTGGAGAGCCTGACATTGCCTGCTTCGTCCATCTCGAGCTTGTTCGCCAACACCTCTACCCCACGGATACCGTGGTTATCCAACAGGGTATGAATAGTGGCGTCGAAGCCGTCAGACACGATCTTCACGTCTATGTTGCGCTCTCCGGCCCACTGGAGAAAAGCCGGAAAACCGGCATCGAGTTGCGCGTAGGAACGCACGAACTGTTCAAGCTGCAGTCGTGTCATACGCATCAACGGACCTGCTGATTCATACACCCCCTTTGAACCCACTTCCCCGCGCATGTACCTCTTCACGAGAAAACGCCACTCAGGGTCGCCAATGTGGGTCCTCACCAGCCGGTTCACCGTGTCGGTTTGCGACACCGTTCCGTCAAAATCGCAGAGAATCAGAGTCGAGAGGGGCTGCGAGCCTGCTGTGTCCATTTCGATGCAATTCCGTGTTCGGACCGCCCGATTGCTCGTCCGGGGATCCCTCGGTCCGAAAACCGGGACCGATTAAGAGATAGCGATTATCTCGTATTCCCTGATTCCGTTCGGGGTCTTCACTTCTACGACATCCTGGACTTCTTTCCCGATAAGAGCCCTCCCGAGCGGAGACGTCACTGAAATAATCCCTTGACTAATATCTGTTTCATCCTGACCGAGCAGGCGATAGACTTTCCTTTCGTTGCTGTCGAGGTCTTCCAGCGTCACGGAGCATCCGAAGACCACTCGGTCCGTTTCCGGCCTGTTGGCTAGATCGATAATCTCGCTCGATTCTATCCGTTCCTGTAGGTCTCGAATTCGAGTCTCAAGCAGGCCCTGCTTTTCTTTTGCATAGGTGTATTCCGCATTCTCCGAGAGATCGCCGTGGCCAAGAGCGACTTCTATTTCCTTGATCACTGAGGGCCTCTCGATCCTGACGAGACGGTCAAGCTCTTCGGTCAACTTCCTGTGACCTTCCGGCGATATGGGACGTCTTTGCATAGCGATACACTCTCCCTTCCCAGCCATCGAAATCCGCGGGGCCGTTGAATTCCATCGCGTGCCGGGGAAAATCACCCGAATGTCGGAATCCTTTTCTCCCGACGTCAGGCAATGAATAAGCCGGCTGCTTTCCACACCGGCTCTTTCAATCTTGTACAAGACTTCTCACGATGGGTCAAGGCCCGGGAGGATGTTTCCAGATCTGGTAGGGGGCATGTATCGTACCACGGGCGTGGCCCCCGAGAGTGCCGGGGCACGGGCATGCTGCACGTAAGCACCGGCCGACACGGCAATCTCTTAGGGGAAACGGCTCACTGCAGACAGGTGGACAGGTGCGGCGACTCAGGGAAGAGGCAGCTCGGCGATCTCCTCACCAGCGCATTGGGGGTCAGGTCTTGTTTCTTGACGAATCTGTGATGACGATGGTCTGTGAAGAGGCCTCTGACCCGTTCTAAACCGAGCAGGCGAGTCAAAGAGGTGACAGGAAGATCAAGAAACAAGACCTGACCCCCTCTTCTTGCTCAGGGAAGTGGCGGCTCGGCGATCTCCTCACCCGTGCGCTCCGTCCCGTATCCTCCGAGCGCTTGCACTCGTTCCTTAAATCGGGGGCTGCGCATGACTTCCAGCAGCTTCAAGATCTTGCGGTCTCCGAGAAACTTTGTCGGAATGACCAGATCGTATTGCTCCGTGGCGACGGGGACAAAGTCTAGCCCAAGCGCTTTTGCTGCAGCGAGCACTCCCATGCCCACGTCAGCCACCCCGGAGAGGACCGCAACCGCCACAGCGGTATGAGTGTATTCTTCGAGCTCGTACCCCTTGACCCGTGTCGGGTCAATGCCTGCCAGCCTGAGGTGATGATCCAGGAGCACCCTGGTTCCCGCTCCAGCCTGTCGGTTTATAAACGTCACATCGTCCCGGACCAGATCGTGAAAAGTGACGATGGACTTGGGGTTCCCTTTGGGAACCATGAATCCTTGCTCTCGCATCACCCCGTGAAAGAGGCGGACAGGGATGTCCGGAATGTACTTCTTGATATACGACCAGTTGTACATCCCCGTGTCTTCATCTAGGAGGTGGGAAGTGGCAATGTGGGCGGTGTCGCCTTTGAGCGCAAGCAATCCGCCGAGGCTTCCAACGTGGCTCGAGGAGACGAACACATTGTGCGGAATGAGCTCGTCGGCCAGGAGATCCAGCGTGAGATCGTGGCTGCCGATGATTACCACTGTCCGTTCAATATGTGAGGACGGCCTCAACAGATCCACGGTCACCCGGGCACCTTGCTCGATACCCTCGCTCTGCGAGGGTATGCGCAGGACGCCATCGGCCCGCGTGAGCGTTGTAATAGACCCAGCCCCCCGTGGCAACGGCGCGGCGATCTCCCGGTCGCCGACCTTACCAAGCTTCACGCGGAGGAGCTCCTCCCGACCAAGCTTGGAAGGGATCTTTCTCGCAGATATCGCGCTAATGGTGGACCTGCGACGATGAGGCAGTCCCTGCATCCTTTCAATGACCGGCACGCCGAATACCTCGAACGAGAAGATTGCCGAAACCGGATAACCGGGATTGCCCATGACGGGCCGATCGTCAACAATACCCAGTATGGTCGGCTTGCCAGGCATCATGGCTACACCATGTATTAAGAGCTCACCCAGCTCCCGTATAGCGGCAGCCGTGTAGTCTTCACTCCCGGCCGACGATCCAGCGTTTACCACAACCATGTGGGCGCCGGACCTGACGCCCTCTCGGATGGCCGCTTTCACATTCTCAAATTCATCCACGACAATGGGATGCCTGGTCGCTACTCCTCCGGCCTGCTCTACAATGCCTGCAAGGACGACCGAGTTGAATTCGATAGTCTTGCCGAACGGCACCCCCTGGTCAGATAACTCGTCGACCGAGATGAGCTCGGATCCTGTCGGAATAATGAGAACATGAGGTTTTTGGCAAACCTCGATGGTCGTAACGCCCGCTGCCAAGAGGGCCCCCAGCTCATAGGGCGTGACCACGTGCCTGCCCGGAAGTATCATCTCGGAAGCGACAAAGTCCTCCCCGACCCTCCGGACATGCTGCCACGGGACTACAGCCTGCTCGACCTCGAAGCGCGTGTCGTCCAGGAACATGGCATTTTCGATCATGATCACGGCGTTGGTATCCGGTGGCAAGGGTTGACCAGTGTTGATAGGCCGCGCATTCTCCCCTACCGTCAGATTTCGAGGCCGATCCGGTCCCGCTCCAAAGGTATCCTCGGCACGAACGGCAAAGCCGTCCATAGCAGCGATATGAAAGCCGGGAGACGAGAGCCGAGCATACACGGGCGCAGCGGTGACCCTCCCTGCGGCAGAGATGACCGATACCGTTTCAGACCCGGGAAAGCTTTTCTTGGGCAGACGCTCCAAGAAGATCGTCAGAGCCTCCTCCGGGGCCTTCATGTCCAGATAAATATTCCGTCTCAAGATAATCCTCCCCCCAATTGGAGAAAAGGTGGACCTTCACGCGATCACCCTTGTACAAGCCTTCGCAATCCTGTGCGATGCATATGTACCCGTGCGCCCGCACCATGGCAGAAATCATCCCCGATTTTCCCGGCACGGGGATAGCCGTCAGCCTCCCGTTGGAGTAATCAAGCCTGACACGCACAAAATCCAACCTGCCCTCCCGGGAAGGGATATTTCGGGACAAGAAGGCGAATGTCGCGGGCCTGAGGTACGGAGTGGTCACGTCTTCACCGCTGAGCCGCCGAATGATGGGGACAGCGAACTGCTCGAAACACACCATGGCACTTGCAGGATGTCCGGGGAGACCCATCACGGGCTTGTCTCCCACCCGGGCCAGGATGAGCGGCTTGCCCGGCGACACGGATACCCCGTGGAGAAGGATTTCCGAATCCGGATACGACTCGATCGCCTCGATGACGAAATCTCGACTCCCCATTGAGCTCCCACCGGAGATGACCACCATGTCAGCAGCAGAGAGCCCCCTGTCCAGCAAGGCAGCGAGCTCGGCAAGTCTGTCGGCAGCGATGCCGACCCATACGGGAATCGCGTGTGCTTCCAGCACGGATGCAGTGATCGTATGACGATTGACGTCCCGCATGCATCCGGGAGGCGGGTCCTGTTCTATGGGAACTATCTCGTCTCCCGAGCTGAGGATGGCAACCGAGGGCTTTCGAAATACGGTTACCCTCGCCCTCCCCATGGCAGCCAAGAGTCCCAGGTCCTGGGAGCGAAGCCGATGTCCCGCGTCGAGAAGGACTTCGCCCGCCTTGAAATCCTCTCCGCGGCGAACCACGTTTTCGAAGGGAGCAACAGCCCGGGAAATTTCGATCGTCCGGTCGTCCAGCTCATGAGTGTGCTCCACCATGACTACTGCATCCGCGTTGGCCGGGAGCGCCCCACCGGTCCAGATCCTGGCAGCCTTTCCCGGTCCGAGGCTCAGATCGTGGATCTGCCCCATCATGATTTCGCCCACCACCTCGAACAGTGCCGGAGACGACTCGCTTGCTCCAAACGTGGCGGCTGACCGGACCGCGAATCCGTCCATGGTTGAACGATCGAAGCCGGGAGTATCTTCCCAAGCGATTACTGGTTCGGCCACCACCCTGAACAGCGCATCGTCGATCCCTGCGGCTTCCTTATTGAGCGGTGAGAACTGGGCCAGAAGATTTCTGGCCTCAAGAGGCGAAAGAACGCGAAGAAATGGCTTTGACATGGTTGGTTCTCTTCGTACCACACGGAATGAGAGACAATGGAGTATACCACTGCAGGCAGCATTATGTCAAAAATGCGCGAACTTCTCTAGGGGACAATTCTGGCTTTGGCTCTGTGGGATCGATATGGTAACCTGATGTGCTCACCTTATCTGACCCGAAAGGACAGTCTTATGCAATCGGACACCCCGGGATCCGCTGCTCGAAAAGCTCTCACGTATCGATGGACCATTTTCTGTATCATGGCAGTGGCCTACGTGTTTGTGTACTTCCACCGGCTTTGCCCTGCAGTGGTAGCCACTGACCTGCAGAAGAGCCTCAGTGCCAGTGCCGGATTCATGGGATTGCTCGCGTCCGCGTATTTCTACCCGTACGCCATTATGCAGTTGCCGGCAGGGTTGCTCTCGGACTCCCTCGGCCCCCGTATTACGGTAACCGCATTCCTCGTCCTGGCCGGCGTAGGAGGACTCCTTTTCGGTCTGGCACCCAACGTATGGGTGGCCCTGTTGGCTCGAGTTATGGTGGGCCTCGGGGTATCAATGGTGTTTATTCCGGCCATGAAGCTCCTTTCCCAGTGGTTCCGAGTTCGAGAGTTCGCATTCATGACAGCGATCCTCGGCACCATGGGCGGAATTGGCGCGCTGAGCGCGGCAATGCCGTTGGCATTCTTGACCGGCTGGATCGGATGGCGTTTGTCCTTCGAGCTCATAGGCGCAGGGACCCTGGTCATGGCCGCCCTGGTCTGGCTCTTTGTACGGAACCGTCCCCAGGATCTGGGTTGGCCCACTATTCTGGAGATCGACTACGGTGGCTCGGGTCAGGCGACTCCCCCTCAGCATATTCCCGTTTGGGAAGGAGTGAAGCAGGTAGTCACGAACAAACATTTCTGGCCTGTGGCACTATGGTTCTTTTTTACCTGCGGGGTGTTCTTCGGCTTCGGAGGCCTATGGGCAGGACCGTACCTCATGCAAATGTACGGTATGACCAAGGCGGAGGCAGGCGGCGTCCTCAATATGATCGCTGTGGGCATGATTGTCGGGAGTCCGCTCATGAGCTTTCTCTCGGACAAGGTACTTCACAGCAGAAAGAAAGTCATCATGGTGTTTTCGACGCTGCAGGTGTTGCTCATGGCTTTTGTGGTCATATACCCCCGGGGGCTGCCCTCTTTCGCGCTGTACGCGTTCATGCTTCTTCTTTCCGTATCCTCCTCCGCGATAGTTATTATGGGCTTTACCACAACCAAAGAGCTGTTCCCCGTAGAAATCGCAGGAACATCGGTTGGCACCGTAAACCTCTTTCCCTTCCTCGGCGGTGGAATCTTCCAGCCTGTGCTCGGATGGATCCTCGATTCATACCCCCGGACAGCGAGCGGTGCATATGCGTCGGAAGCATACCAGATCATGCTCGTTGCACTCTTGGTCGCTTCTATCCTTGCTCTCGGATGCGTTCTACCCATGAAGGAAACGTTTCCCTCCCCTTCTCCGGAAAGGAGACCCGCGTAGGACCGCGGGGCTTGGCTTAGCTGTTGGGTCGTGATGAGGCAAAGAAGCGGAAAAGGTGGAGGCAGACTCGGGGCGCGCCCGTCTGTTCCTGAGGAGACATCGGTGCAAGATGGCGCCCGGATTCCTGGGATTCTCGTAGTTCGGCCCGGTGCGTTGGGAGACACGATTCTCTCCGTCCCCCTTGTCCGTACCATTCAGCGGCTCTTCCCCGGACCGCTCACGTTTCTCGGGAATCGATCCCACAGGCTCGTGCTTCCGTCGGACGTCACGTTTCAACCTCTTGACCATCCTGACTGGCTTTGGCTGTTCCAGGATGAGTTATCAGAGACTTCGGGGTCCGCTCCCCGATTCGGGAGAGCGTACGTGGTGCTGGAGCATCCCGAGCTGATCGTGCGCAACCTCGCCAGGAGAGGGACCGGACACTGCTTGACGGTGGGCTCTCGGCCGCCCGCGGGAATCCACGTGGTGGAGCATCTCCATCAAAGGCTAGGACTTCCGGTTCCTCCTCGTAAGCCGGCCTTGACACATCTGATGACCTCGAAGATCAAAGAAATCATCTGGGTCCACCCCGGAAGCGGAAGCCCACAAAAATGCGTGCCACTGGCATTCATGTCAGCCCTCGCGAGAGGACTGCAGGAGAGGCTTGGGTGGGACGTGGCGATCACGGCCGGAGAGGACGACGAGTTTCTCAAGGACGATCCGTTCTGGAATTCGCTCGTGATGGGACCGCGTACGCACCTTTTGGAGAGACAATCACTCCACCGGGTATGCACGGACCTGGGTGGATCAGGCCTTTATATTGGAAATGATTCAGGAATAAGCCATCTAGCGGCAGGATTAGGAATCCCGTGCGTGATTTTCTTCGTGACGACCGATCCAAGACAATGGGCTCCCTGGGCGCCTCGGAACCAGGTGACGTCTGTGGAGGTGAGAGAGGGGGACCTTGATGTTGGGATGTGGGTGGGGCGGGTTTTTCGGTCGATATCTTGCGGCGAGCCCATCCGGGCCTCAAAAACGCCTTAGGAGCTAAAAGCTATTATAATCAATGGTTAACACAAAATAGTAAAGTTGTTTCTCGATATTTGCTCACCATGAATTCATCCTGATTCTAGGTTATTATGTTAAATTACCAATTCTTTGTATTTTTTTCTTGACAATCAAAATCTCCCGGGTGATCCTCCGTATTAACAGACTGTTGCTCCTGGGAGGGAGGGTATGATTCTAAGAAACCTTTCTATTGTAGTGGTATGTTTATTGTTTGCTGTAGTGACATCAGGCTCAGAAGCCCAGGCCTGGACCCTCAAACAGGCCGCTTTCGTCGAAGGACAGCAACAATTCGTCGCGGCCGACCGTCCACAAACGACTGGGGCCGCCCAACCTTCAATTCAAACTCGTGAAAAGAAGATCAGCAAGGTCAAGCCGTACAAGGGTATTATGAAGTGCAAGCCGCCGCAGGACTACGGCCATGCGTTCGCACGGTACGAAATTCCTCCGCAGTGCGTGCTGCCGATACCCAGGCCAAAAGGGTGGGAGCTCGACGCTCAACTGGTGTTTGCCAGGAACAAGGGCAAGGTGAGGTTCCTCAGAGGCACATACGGCGCTTACGGTTGGTACGGCTGGTGGGGAGGCTATGGCGACGACATCGACCTCAATGACGACCTCAAGGTACCGGATCACGGGGTTGTCCCAGAGTTTACCGCAGCCTATCGGTTCAGACCTGGCTGGTCGTTGCGCTACTCCATCATGCCCATGGTCATGGAGCGGTCCGGGAATCCGAACAGGCAATTCGTATTCGGAAACCACCTGTTCAACACGGGGCAGACCGTGAAGACAAAGTGGGAGCGAACGATCCAGCAGGTGGGGCTCGTTTACGAACCGGTGAGGACGTACCGGTCTCGGGTCGGCGTCTACGGGGGCTATCTGCGCCTGGATGACATGCTCAGCGTGATTGACGTGAGCTGCTGTGGCGAGCGCATGGACACGGACCTCAACATGGCCGTGGCAGGCCTGGAATTTGAGAAGTGCTTGAAGACGGGTCGCCTCTGCAACACCCTGTCATTCCAGTGCAAAGCGGACGTCGCTTTCGGAGACGATGCTATCGGCTCTAACATCAGCACTGCCCTGAAGTACAGCATCCCCCTGAACAATGGGCGATGGGGCTACGTGAAAGGTGGCTATCGCTTTGCCACTTACAAGAAGAAGTACAGCGATGCGCGTCTGATGGATACGGCAATGGAAGGAGCCGTGGTTCAAATGGGACTCGTATTCTGACACCAGCTCTAAGCCGCGCCGAGCATGTGGAGGGGCTCGGCGCCTGGAACGATTTCTCAGACGGCCTGTTTCGCCAGATAAAAGCCCGACCGACCCCCTGGCCGTCTCCCTCCCAGCTCTTCTCTCGGTCGGGCTTTTCTTTTTCTAAAGGCACGTCGGGCCGCTCCCCTGAGGTGCCGTCTTTTCTGGCTATTTGCGCCTCACCTTGCAATTCCGACTCTCATGCAGAACAATATAAGGTACTCCGTAGCGCGGTGTGTAACGTACGAAGGATTTCTCCTCTCAGTACCATCGACATCTTGGTCGCGGGGAGACACTATGCGCGCAAACTCGGTATTATGGCCTTCCGACTTGCTCATGAAGCGACCGGACCGGTTTACGGCTTCATCTCATTCATGAGAGCCCCCAGGGGAGGAGAATGATGCTTCATCTGGAGCAACAGGTATTGGAAACGATTCTCGAGAGCCCAGGATACTCACGCGAGGATTTGCGCGCAGATTTCCGGCTGAATGACTACAGACTGAACAAGGTTCTTCGTCATATAGACCGGGACTTGGACAAGAGGGTAGTTGTCAGCAGCGCTGAAAACGGCGTGTGGATCGTGGACATCGATGAGGCTAGGTGTCTGGGAATAGTATGGTACGGTCGAGAAAATGGGGGCTATGGGCAGTGCACGCAGCCGCCCGGTTTCCCGGACGGAAGGTGCTACGACCACTCGGAATGGGAAAACGCCGAGCTTGTCGCGTTTGTCCGTTACCTCCAATACCTCGCGGGGCCGGCGAAGCCAACGGCCTACGGTCTCTTACCCCTGGGGTTGGTGCGGGTGGAGGAGCTCATGGCCAGGCTCGCCAGAGTCGTTGCAGCCACCAGGAAGGATCGGCTCGAGAAGGAAGCGTACCAGAGAATGTTACGATCCGCGTACGCCACGCTCCGATGGAGACTCCGTCGTCGGCAGGCATCGGCCGGTGCTGAGATTCCATTTGAGTTCTGGGAGCGTCATCGCAGATCTTCGGTCAATCCGTTCCAGTACAGCCTGAGGAAGTACTTCGAGATTCTTGAAGTGCCCGTCGAATCTTCTCGAGAGGAAGTATTGAAGGCGTGGAAGAAGCTGTGCAGACGCTATCATCCGGACATCAAGGGCGGAGATGAGGAGCTGATGAAGAAAATCAATCTCGCCAAGGATCGTATATTCAGAATCCGGCGATGGACCTGAGCGCACTTGTCTGCATCGGCGCAAGGAACCCCCCCGGCAGGTTATTCGTAAAGAGATCCCCTGTATAAAACAAAAAAAGGGATACCCCATGGGTATCCCCCTTGAACATTCCATCCATCACAATTTGGGCACCGGGCTTTTACCAGTACGTCCCGAAGAAACCTTCGTTGGCGTCCGCTATGAGCTTCATGTCCACCTGCTTTTTCCCCTGGGCCATGGGAGACATTCTTCTCGGAGGACGCTGGCCGAATCCTACGGCCGGCGGACGTGCCATCCCGTAACTCATGGGTGGCGGTCCAAAAATGTACGGTGGTATGGATATCGGCGGGGCACAGGCCACAGTTGGAGCACATGGGGCCGGTGCGTATCCGCACTTGGGCTTGCAGGCAAGTTGGTCCACCATACAATCGACTACCTTGAAGGGGAGGGCTATTACTCCCGTGACAAGCCTGAACGCTCCTTCACAAATCTGCGCCAGGGGATTGGGCTTGCACTGCTCCGGACCGCAGGGTCGGGGAGGACACGCAGGTGGCGGACACATTGCTGGCGCGCACGGGATCGGAGGACATGCCGGAGGCATGCACACGGGCGGCGGACAATAGGCCGGGCCACACCCTTGAGGGGGGCACACGGGGCCTCCAGCCAATACTGCCGTGCTCCACACGGCTACCAGAGCCATGGACACCACTACAACCCGTGTCAGATTTCCTCTATTCATATTACACTCCTCACTTCAACAAAGTGCGGTCACGTCAGGAAGCCTACTGCTACCCGCGGCAACCGCTATGGAATTCTCAGCCCGGAATGGAAGCACGTTAACAAAGTCCGACTCACTCTGTCAACGTCTAAAAACCCTCAAGCCTTCCGAGTGTCGAAGACATGGCGTACTGACTGGCAAAACTTCGGTACACGTTCAGGTACATACGGTTGTTTATTTGCTTCAGAGGCCGTCCCGCAAAACCAGTCCAAAATAAGAATGCCGGCGGGACGCCAGCGCTACGGGACATTCGCGCCGAGATGCCGGAGGTAGCGACGGGGTTCAAACCCGCCCTTGCTTGAAGGTGTTGCCCTCGCCACCATTCCTAGCGTCTGCCATCGCAATCAGTAAACCGCGTTGCCGCGAATACCTGACAGTATCCTCGAAATGGCTTCCTTAATCTTCGTCGCTCTCTTCTTCCTGACCAGGTTTTGAGGGGAAGCCAACCTTTCCGCAGCCAAAGTCGGCCGATCTGGAAACTCCGAGATCTCTGAAGCCGGTCCTCTGAAGACCCTTTCCGCTCCATTCCCACTGCGCCACGTGAGTCTCGAGCATCGGATCGTGGTTTTTGTCGAATCGGATTTTCCCCCTGGGGCCTTCGATCTGAAGTTCTTCCACAATTTTCGTCAAACCCGGAATTCTGCCTTTTTCCGACTCCCCCTGTTTCTCCCAGGCCTTCAGGATTGCCTGCGCAATATCGTAGCCTTCGGCAGCCCTCTCCGCGCTCGTAATCTTGAGGCCGAGTCGCTTTTTCACCCTTGACGCAAATTCCACCGGGTCCTTGAGAAATCCTTGAGTCTTGATTCCGTGGCACATCTTTCCAAGATCTTGGGCCGGCTGAGGATATGCGGCCAAGGATTCGGGACCGACAAGGGGGGGAGCTTCCGAGCCCATGAGCTCGGAGTACTGCTTGATGAACATCGCGGCCGCGCCTCCCCGAAACGAGGCAAAGACCACATCCGGTTTCACCTCCGCGATCTTTTTCACTACGTCTGCAATGGCCTTTGACTCGAAAGGGGCCATCATTCGATTTACAAAGGTCCCCCCTGCGCGCTCGAAGCCATATGCGAAGAAATCAGCCTCTTCATTTCCCCGCTCGTCGTTCAGGCCGGTGAGGAAAGCATTGCCCCCCAGAGTGCTCAATGCCCACGGAGCCAGGGGATGAGCCGACTGGTACGTGTTCGGTGTCAGCCTGAATATACCCGGAGCGCACATCTCACCTGCCACGAGCTTTACCGAGGGATGGGTGACGAACAGGATCGCCTTTTCCTCGGGAAGTCCGTGGATGCACTTCTCGGTCCCCGCCAGAGAATTCGGACCGATGAGAAAGTGGAGATCCTCGTGGGTAAGAAGTCGTACCAGGGCCTCCAGGGTTTTCTCATCCTTTGCCCCGGCCTTCTTCTTGGTAAGCTGCAAGATGCCCGCGTTCCGCTCTTTGACAAACAGCTCGAACCCCGCCATCAGAGAATCGAGCTCCGCGGCGTCGTCCGCGTCCCCGGAGAGGATGACCCCCACTCGCACAGAGGGGCCGGCAGAAGAGCTTCCCGGCGAAACGTCAAAGAGGAGAGCGCAGAGGGCGGCGCCGGTCCCGAGAAGAAACTCCCTCCGGGAGATGGCGTACGGTGCGGAAGCGTGGGTTTGAGTAGACGGGTATTGCACCGTCGCCGGGTTCTTGTGGTCCATTTTCTTCTCTCTCCCTTCATAATGTCGGCACGCGCGGCTGCGCATCTCGGGCAGGAAAAATCCAATGTGGCTCGCATCCTACCCGAAAGGGGTTCTCGTGTAAAGAAGACAGCACTCGGGAAGAGAGAGCCACCAATTTGTGAAAGCCCCCGAACCACAGGATCACAGGAAAGCCCTTTGTTAACGACTACCTTGATCGAGGGGAGGGACCCCGGGTGTGGATCGAGGAGACTGAGGCAAGGCCGGTGGCGCACCGGGAAGCGGAGGGAGGGGATGTTTCTCTGCGAGTTCCTTGAGTGCCTTGAGGCCTGAAGTAACCGAGTCAATGAGGTCCTGATGTTTCGTGCCCAGCTCTCGTACTTTGTCCAGGCTGCTATCCATTTGCCCGGCCAAGCCCGCTGACCCTTCCGAGAGGCCTCCCATGAACGGGACGACAATCTGCTCGGAGAACGCCTTTCCAGCGCTCCGCATCTTTTCTCGCATTTCCGCGGATTCGGGATCGTTGAGAAAGGCATCCACTTGCCCGAGAGCGGCACCTTTGAGGACAGGATAAAGCTTCTTGGAAAATGCCTGAGAGTCTTGCTCGAGTTGCTTGTCAGGCGTGTTCATCAGGTCCTTCTTCATGTTCTCGGTCACCACAGCGGTGACGCCGCTCATGAAAGGACCCACTGCCCTTCCGTGGGACTCGTTGAGGAGATTGAACCCAATGAAGAGCGCGCCGAAGAAGGCGAGGGCAAACACCACTCCCAGGCCGAGAGCTTTGAGCACCCTCATGTTTTGTTCTCCAAATCCCCCGGGTGTCGGTCACCCGGGGGAAAAAATGCAAAGACAAGCCTCAGGGTCTGGGCATGCCCATGGGGTAGCCAGGCTGATACGAGCTCTTCTTGTAAAGCTTCATGGGCTTGCGCATTGGAGCGGGCGGCGGGCACGGAGGCGCCTCCATCCGAACGCATATCACTCTGCATGAAGGTGGAACAAAAGAATCCTGCGAACACTTGACCAGAGCCTGTTCCGACGCATGTTGCGGGGTCGGGCCGGCTCCCAGATACATGGCTCCGCGAAGATTCTTGGCGGTGGCCACAAACAGGCCTGCGTGGCTCGATGTGGTGATTATGCACACCGCGAGCAACGCACCGACGAGAACTAACAACGTCCTATTCATGTCATACCTCCGGTACTAGGATCATACATGACAATTTACTGACGGTCTACGTTTTTGACACCGTGCACGGCAGAATGTTCTGCCGTCATGGCAATCTTTTATTCATGTGGCTTGAACGTGGGCTGCCCCGTGGACTCCAACACGCTGCGCCACAACCTCCCGTTGAGATCCACCTGTTTACGTCCTGTTATCACAAGCCTTATCGGTACGTACACAAAATCCGTATGCCACATGGCCACCATGACGTTCGTCATCCCTGCCATGCCAGCGTGCACGGCATTCTGCGCCAAAAAAGCGCAGAACACGGAATCGTTAGGGGTGGCAGGCACGGACCGAATGTAGTAGCTCGGATCGAAATACTTGAGATTGATTTCCATCCCGATCGAACGAAAGTGCTCGTTGATCCTCTCTTTCATGAGGAGACCTATGTCACCGAGGCGCACATTTCCCGACTCGTCCGTGCCGCTGACGTTGCAGTACTTCTGGCCCGCGCCCTCTGCCACAACGATCACCGCATGCTTTCGTCGGAGAAGACGCTGTTCGAGCACAGCGAGCAACCCGTGAGGTCCCTCGAAATCGAAATCTGATTCCGGTATCAGCACGAAGTTAGCGTAGCTATTGCCCAGCGCGGCGCTCGCGGCAATGAAGCCCGATTGCCTGCCCATGAGCTTGACGAGGCCGATTCCGTTCGGGGCGCCGTTTGCCTCAACATGCGCTGAAGAAATAATTCCTGCTGCCCTGCTGACAGCGGTCTCAAAACCAAACGACCGGGAGCACAAGAGAATGTCGTTGTCGATTGTCTTCGGAATACCAATGATGGCAATTCTTGAGCCGCGCTCACGTATTTCCTGCGCAATCTTCGCCGCTGCCCTGAACGTGCCGTCGCCACCTATGGTGAAGAGTATTCCCACGTTCATTCGTTCCAGGGCGTCGACAATCTCCTCGACGTTTTGAGGACCCCTGGAGGAAGATAGGACAGTACCACCGAGCTCATGGATCTCGGAGACCCAGTCCCTCGTAAGCTCTTGGATGGGGTGCCCATACCGGGGAATGAATCCCTGGAGTCCGTACCTGATGCCTATTATGTTGGTCACCCCGTACGAGTGATAAAGGGTGAGGACCAAAGATCGAATCACGTTGTTCAGACCCGGGCACAGTCCGCCACACGTCACGATAGCACACTTGAGCTTGCTGGGATCGAAAAAGATCTTGCGGCGAGGGCCAGCCTTGAGAAACGAGACCGGCTCCCTCCCTTCGCGAATCTCGTTGGCAACCGTTTCTGCGGAGAAGTCATACAACACCCGCTCGTGATTTTCCACGAAGGGGCCGCTGCTGAGGGGCGAGTCGATTCTCGCTTCACCGAGAAACCTAACCGATGTATCCATGGGAAGAACAATCTCCTCCGCCCGACTGGCTCATTCGGGACAGAAAAAACTATCTCATGTGTTCGGAATGGCTCACCATAGCGCAAGCACACCAAAAAATCAATAAAAAACACTTATTAGCTATGAAATGCGGTAACTATGCGCCCTTCGCGGGCAACCCCCCGGCAGAAACGGAGGATCCTTCCTGACATCGCTCGGCTCACACGTTGAACCGAAACAGAACGATGTCTCCATCCTTCACCACGTAGTCTTTCCCCTCAAGTCTCATCTTGCCTGCTTTGTGCAACGCGTGCATGGTGCCGGCCTTCTCGAAGTCCTCGAATGAGACCACTTCAGCCCTGATGAAGCCCCGTTCCATATCGGAATGCACGGTCCCCGCTGCCTTGAGGGCGGTCAAGCCTTCGCGCAACGGCCACGCTCGAACCTCCGGTTCTCCCACGGTGAAGAATACGATGAGGCCAAGCAGTCGAAAGGACGTCTTGATTATCCGCTGCTTCGCTCCTTCCTCAAGCTCCATTTCCGCCAGAAATTCTTCTGCTTCTTCCGGGGTCAACCGTGCCATCTCCGCTTCCGTGTCGGCGTACAGCCAGTCCACATCGATCCGTGCCTGGCCCTCAATCTGAAATCTCAATTGAGACACGATATTTCTTACCTGCGCAGGGGGTTTGTCATCTCCGGCGTTTACGAGCACCAATTCGGGCTTGGCGGAGAGAAACGCGAATCCTTTCAGTTTTTCCGATTCAGTGAGCTCAGGTCTCAGGCGAAGTGGGCTTCCTTGATCCAGCAACGCCCGCGCTTCGGTGAGGAGCTCGAGCTCCTCGGCGAGATCTTTCTTTCCCTTGCGGTAATCCTTTTCCGCCCTTTCTAATCGCTTCTCGACCGACGCCAAATCAGTAAGAATCATCTCCTCTTCGACCGAACGGAATTCCGCGATGGGCTGAGAAGGACCAAGGGAGGGGGATTCGAAAAATCGAACGCAGTGCACGAGCGCGTCAAGGGGGCGCATATGGGCAAGCACCCGGTCACCTATGGTGCGTCCCGTCTTTGCCTCACCTGTTATTCCGGCAATGTCGAGATAGTGGACAGTTACCGGCGTCACCTTTTTTGGGTTCTGATACGCTACGAGGGCATCGAGTCGAGGATCTTCTACTTTTACCACGCCGAGCCGGGGATCGTCATGGCCTTTTCGGTCGGCATTCTCAGCACCTCCGGTCAACGCTCTAAAGACCGTACTCTTTCCACTCCCTGGAAGCCCGACAATACCCAGCTTCAAACGACTTGTCCTTTCAGCTCGCGTTTCTCGTCCGAAACTCGCTGCCCGGGATCCAGGCGGACGAGCGATAGCAGGACGCTCAAACACCACAGCCGCGGGGGTGTTTCTGCAACGTCCGCCAACGGGGAGAACTTTGTGCTATTGTGTTTGTACGAAATGAATATAGAGCATGACGTTACCCGCCTCGGAATTCGATGGGGCAGGCACATCGGCTTCCGGCCTGAGCCCCACAGCGACGGCGCCATGATTGATGAGCTCTGTGGTGAGATTACTAAATGCGCCGCGCGGAATGACTACACCGAGGACCCTTTCCCCCACTCTGCCTGGCGATTTCTCCTCTATGACGGTTCCCCGCATATCAGGGAGAATCTTCTTAACGGATTCGATTGCCCGGTCGATACTCGTAGCCTCGACCGTGAGGTTATCTCCTCCTATGCGCTCTGCAACCGTAGCGAATCGTTGGTTCCCCACGGCGATTCCTCCCGTGAGAGATTTTGGGTTAGCAACAAACTGTCGGGGAACGTTGAGGGCCGGGGAGGTAAACGAGGAATTGGGGGGGGAATAAAGCGGCTGGCTCGGAGACGACTCTAGGGACCGGACGACCTTGGCATCTCCTGCCGCGGTCATGGTGCCCGGAGGCGTCTCTTGATGCGCCTGGAGCACCGAAACGGGCTGGACATATTCTCCCCCTGTGTGATCGTAGACCGCAAAGCCTACCACCACCACAAGAGCTAGTGTTGCAAGACCTACAGGAAGAGGCAAATAAGGAGAGGTGGCGAAGAAATTTCTCACAGACTCCAGGTATGAAGAGAGGAGAGAAGGCGGCGTAACATAGGCTCCGTCGAGCCTCCGGTTCAATTGGGCGACGAAATCCCTCGGAGGAGAAACTTCCTCGAGACTTGCAAGAGCCTGCACGGTGAAGCCGTACCATTTGAAATCCTCACGGCACGGGGTGCAGGTAAGGAAGTGGTCACGCATGAGTTTCTCGCTTCCGTCATCGAGACAACGGTCATGAAACTCACCGAACAACTCACCAATGCGCTCGCATTCCTTCATGACAGGACCTTCTTTAGCTTATCTTTGACAACCATCCGCGCCCGGTGAAGGCGAGATTTTGTGGTTCCCTCTGGTAGATTGAGGATTCGAGCTATCTCTTCGTATGAGAATCCCTCTATGTCACGCAAGATCACTATTTCCTTATGATCCGGCTCCAGCTCGTTTATAACGTCCTGAACGATCTTCTGAAGTTGCTTGCTGGCGAGGATGTCTTCCGGATTCATACTTTCGTCTGGGATAGCCCGTCCGCTTTCACGGTCATCATCGTCGTCGGTCTGCCCTCTATTAAGAAAGTACCCTCTTCGTTTCAGGTACTTGAATTTGTTCTTCCCTCTATTGGTCGCGATCTGAAAGAGCCACGTGGAGAACTTTGCGTCTCCTCTAAACTTGTTCAAGTTTTGATACGCGGCTGCAAATATCTCCTGCGCCAGATCGTTTGCCTCCTCGGCGTCACCGACGAATCGGTACGCGATGTTATAAATCTTTTTATAATATTTCTCAACAAGTGCGTTAAATGCCTCACGATCTCCTTGAACACACTTGTTCACCCATTCGCTATCCTGGTCAGTCTCGGTCAACAAGGTCGAGACAACGACCAGACTCACGATATTCAGACACAAACAAGTCAGAATTAGTTCCGGGGAAGCGGCCACGCGATCAGATTTTTTCTCCCGTGGAGAGTTTCAGTGAAAATACGAGAAACACAGGGAGAAAGTCAAGCATTAAGGGGGACAAGGACGGGGTGTCGCGCTGCGAACGCATTTTTCGTTCGGTCTTGTCGTACTGAAATGGGCAGGTTTCAGACCTCAGCTCCACGCAATCTCGGCCCGCCATAGAAGGAGGAGCATCCGATTCCTCGGCTATTTCTTGAATAATGCTTCAAGCTTACGTCGTGCCTCCGCAGCCTTGTCTCGAGCGCTGCTCGCTCGTTTGCCTTCACTCAAGGTGAAATAGTCGCAGAAGTTTCGCCGATCCTTGACCGAGACTTTCTCAGCTTGTGGCTCTCTGCACTGGTTTGGAGCGGACTCGTCATAGTTGGAACAGTTGAGGCAACAATAGACGTCAGACCCGCAGCCAGGGCAGGTGTCGCTGCGAAAGACCCTCTCCACGTACTCGAGCTTTCCGCCGCAATGGTGGCAGTATCCAACTTTCATAGAGAACCTCTTGCACTCTGTATCCCACGCGGCTATCCTGCACCGGTTCCCGACCGCAAGGGGCATTAGGCCCCCCGTGATACCGGAATGAGTGGAAAAGCGGCCAACGGGGCCAGATGCTATCGTTGGACACCATCATACACCACGAGCATGCCACTTGGGAAGGACTCCGGCGTCCTTCCCCATGTCCGGGCGCACTGGCGTGTTCAGCGGGTCGCTCAGGAGAAACTATTATGGACCAGCCATTTCTCACACGACTTCCCATGGGAGTGGATCTTCTGGACGCTCTCACCCGAGAGTTTCAGAGTCGATCCATCAAGAAGGCCGCATTCTTCGTAATCGGAGCGGTGAATGGAGCGGTCTTGGGATTCTATGACCCGGTGACTAGGGAGTATCAGAATCGAGCCTTTGAGGGCGATTTCGAGATAGTCTCCTGCAAGGGGAACGTCTCCGAACGAGATGGAGAAGTCTTCGTCCATGCTCACGCGGTATTTTCAGGAGAAGATTTCGCGTGCATAGGCGGTCATCTTATGCAAGGCTCCCGTATTTTCGCGGCAGAGCTTCACGCGATCCCGGTACCGGGGCCCGTCCCGAGTCGATTATTCGACGAGGCCACGGGCCTGTATTTATGGCCTGCCGAAAGGGGGAGCTGAACTGCAATGGGGATGCGCAACCCAATCCAGGCCAATTACAGAACAAATGCGCCTCGATGACCTGATCATATTTGTCGTCGTTTTTGGCTCCATGGGAGCTGCAATTTGGGTTCCAGACCTGGGAACGGTCTTTCATCCGTGCCTGCTCCATCTCATGATGCTCCTCTTGTTCTTGAGCTTCCTCAAGATGGACTTCGCTTCGCTTCTGGTCAGGTCGTGGACAGGCTTGTCCCGTCTCGCTGTTCTCTCGGGAATAAAGCTGGTGCTTCTTCCCGCTGCCCTCTATTGGATAACCCTTGCCTTGATCCCGGATTTTGCGATTCCAGTGCTTTTGCTCACCGGAATGTCCACAGGAGTGGTTGCGCCATTCATGGGCTCTCTCGTGGGTGCGAACATGGTGACCGTACTGCGGATGGTGATGGTGACCTCGCTTGCTGTGCCCTTTTCGCTCCCTGCACTGGTAAAGATACTGGCGGGGGCTGAAGTGACCATTTCCCTGTGGGTCATGATGCGTACGCTGGCTCTCGTGATTTTTCTTCCCATGGTGCTGGTCATAGTGCTGAGGCGGATAGCACCAGGAGCCCTTGCCAAGATCAACAAGCATCAGTTCCCCATTTCGATGGTTCTCTTTTCCCTGGTGAACCTGGGGGTCTTCTCGAAATATTCCTCATACTTCTTTTCCAATCCGATCCTGATTCTGGTGTCCGCCGGTGTTGCTTACGTTCTCTCCGTCATTTATTATCTCACAGGATTCGCCGTGGCCACCCGGTGGGAGCCTGCGCAGCGATTGGCTGCGGGGATCAGTTTTGCCATAATGAACAACGTGCTGGTAATAGTATTCTCTGCGGAATTCTTCGGTCCTTTGTCCCCAACCCTGGCGGCTTTGTACATGTTTCCGTATTACACCATGATCGTGCCGGTGAAGCTTGTGGGTCAGCGTATGTACACTCTCTCGAGCTCGCGAGCCGTTGGGAAATGAGGGACACGGTGCTTGGTCTTCGTTGGCTTCTTCCGATCTTGCTCCTCGTCCTGAGCTCGTGCCGGGGTGGCGACTCCCAGACCGTCCACAAGTCAACCCAATTCTTGATGGGCACAATCGTGGAGGTCGCGGTCGTTGCTCCCCCTCAGACGGCAAAAGCGTCCATCCACGCTGTTTTTGAAGAGCTAAAGCGGGTGGAGGATCTGACGTCGTTTCACAAACCGTCGGAGCTTTCTCGGATCAACGATTCCGCTGGCAGAGGCAGCATAAAGGCCAACCCGGAAGTCTTTAACCTCATCAAGCAGGCCTTGAAATTTGCTGAGCTCACGGGCGGTGCCTTTGAACCCACCCTGGGGCCGTTGTCGAAGCTCTGGAATTTCAGCGGAGAGAGTGAAGCGCGTGTGCCCGAGCCCCATGAAGTGAGGGAGGCTCTGGCAAAGACGGGATTTCAGAGAATACGTGTGGACGTCGCTTCACAGACTCTGACATTGCCTGAATCTGGGATGTCTCTCGACCTGGGCGGAATAGCGAAAGGCTATGCCCTGGACCGAGCCCGTGCGGTTCTTCAAGACGCGGGTGTGTCCGGCGCTCTTGTGAACGCGGGGGGGGACATTCTTGCCATGGGAGAGAAGGGGCCGGGGAAGCCATGGAGGATCGGGATTCAGGACCCGCGCATCCCGCGGGGAATCGTGGCCGTGGCGAGCGTAAAAGACAAATTCATCGTGACATCGGGTGATTACGAACGCTTCATTGAAAAGGACGGCACGAGGTATCACCATATCCTTGACCCGACCACCGGATATTCTGCTAGAGGCCTTCAGTCTGTCACAGTCATCGCGCCCAGCGGAGTTGCGGCGGATGCCTTATCCACTGCTGTCTTCGTCCTCGGAGCTGAAAAGGGGCTCAAGCTCATTGAAAGCACGCCTGATGTGGAAGCATTGATCATCGATTCCATGGGGAGGCAGTTCAGGTCCTCAGGTGCTGCAACAATGATCGAGATTCAGGGGTGAGCCTGTCTGGCGAGCAAAGGAAGGAGTAGCCGCTCTCAGCTTCGTCCAAGGGCCGGGGCCATCCAGGTACGGCACAGTGCAAATCTTTTGCCTTGATCTGGTCATCGAGAACAGGTAAAATGCCGTATCGGAAATGGCTAAGGATACATGATGAGACGTGCGAGAACTTTACTTCTATTCATGTTGGTCGTCGGGACGGTCGCGCTGAGCGGATGCGTGAGTTGCATACCGAGGTATACGGCCCCGCCCAACGGCCCTGTGTCCTCTTGTTATCCAGTCGGTCACGACCCTTACGTTCCCATGGACCACAATCCTTCCATTTGGAATCCGTGGGACGTGATTGCATCCGTTACCGCTCCATTTATGTACGGCCCTCCGCGGTAGCTCCAACGAAAGACAATTCGGCCGGTCCCTCTGTATGCGCCTCAGGTTGCAGGGTGCGGAGTACGTGCTGCCCATCGTTGCCCGCACGATGTCCGATGAGGGAAGGACTCGTCGCAGAGAGGCGTTCCGCTCAAAAGGGATTCTCTTGCAGCTCAGATGGGGTAGTGTCAGGAGTCAAGGCAGCCATCATCTTTGCGGATCTAAAGGCCTTGTAAAGTTGCGTGTACCGCTTCTTTATGCGCATACGCAAGCTCAGGACCGCTCGTGCATATCCTGCGGCCGCGCGGGGATGATCGGAATTATAAGCGCTAAGCGCGGGGGTAACGTGCTTGTACGTTTCCAAGTAGTATTTCCAAATCTGTATCCCGATGTCTGCATTGGTCTCCAGATCCAGGAGATCGGAGTACGACACGCCGAATTTCCGAGCCCAAGAAGGCGCATGGATTTGAAACATTCCCCGGCAGTTGTAATGGTTCACGACGTTGTTTCGGAATCTGCTCTCAACGTGGACGATTGCCAGATACAGCCACATCTCTCCGCAGGTTACTCTTCCGAAATGCCGGTTCGCGGCCTCAGCGATAGCCAAGGAAATCTCCCGTGCCCGTGTGACCCCTATTTTCCCCTCTGTCAATTCACTAATAATCAAGGCACAAATTGACATGGAATTGTGATGTACCGTTTCGGCCCCCACCGGATTTGAAACGGCCAATGCAAAGACCAGCGCGACGAGAGGCAGAATCCTCCCCAACATACACCCTCCCTCGGCCGAGAATCGCTGGCAGGACGAATTCCCGGCCATCTCCCCAAGAGAAATCGCTTAAGCGCCGGACTCTGGTTTCTTTGGCATTTCAGGCTTTTTCGGCATTGGAACCTTGGGCGCCTGTGCCCGCGGTGGTCCCCCCAATACCGGCTTGCCGTACATCAGGTTGAAGGGGGCCTCGATCGGGATAAGCGCCACGTTGGCACAACCTTTCACCAGGTCGAGACAGGGATTGCAAAGACTGAAGACATTCTTGAGGCACCCGCTCAACGCCGTCTCCACGGTTTCAACCGCGGACACGCCTCGTGCGTACGCATTGCCGGCGACGGAGCCCTTGCCGTTGCTGAACGCGGGAGCGGCTAGTGCCACCACGAGCAGCACACAAACGCATATGGTAACTATGCGGCTCATTCCATAGACCTCCGAGTGATATCGCATTTGTAATTATCTCATATTTTTGATGGTTCTGTCAAGCATGAAAGAGAGGTTTCATTTGGCCGTGCTGGTATGCTAAACTACACAGGATATTTTAGACTATTATAGGCGGAGTCTGACCTATGAGAATCACATATCTCACAGCGTTGGCATTGTTCTTGTGCGTGCAGGTTGTCCACGCCCAAGCCCCGCAGCTTTATGTCCCCTATCAATATCCGGCGGCTCCCCCACAGTACGTGCAACAAGCCCCGCAGCCGGTTCAACCGGCGCCGCCCCAGCCAATCCCTCAGCAACCCCCAACCATGTACGATACTTCGTACGCAGGGCCCATGAATATGTACGGACAGCCGGTTTTTTCGCCCGGGCCCAGTCGACAGGGCACGGGGGAGGATTCCCAGACAATTCATAACGGACTCGTTCCACTGGCGGGAAGAGGTCTTTACAGCCTCGGAACGCACCTCTGGAGCTACATGCCTGCCCCTGTAAGAGGCGAAGCATCCCCGTACGAGGTTGCCCCTGGCGCAGGTCAAGTTTCGATTATGTACGTTCCGGCAGGGCCCAGGTAAGAAACCAATCGGGTGAGTCGGAAAGACCGAATGGCGTGACGACACAGGGCGTTCGCCCTCAGGATGTCGGCTGCCGGACAGAACGATGCCACTGGCGGTGCACGTCCCACAAAAAGCACACCCCTTTTGGCTGGGGACGTTCTTCCTCCTGAAGCATGGACTCTCTGAGAGAGATGGCGCCACCACCCTGTTGTGTCAAACTCCACCCCGCGTTCGATGCACCGAATTGCGGTGGCAGCCGCTGCTGTTACGGCGGTAAAAGGAGCAGACTGTGCTGACAGATCAGGATCTCGCGAATGTTCAGGCAGCGTGCCGCACCATGTCCCGACGTGTGACCATTCTGGCCCATTCCGCAGGCACGGACGGACCGTTCGAGACCAATCTCTTTAACATTGCCCGTCAGGTCTCAGGCGTGTCTCAGGACATGATTGGGCTCGAAGAGACCGGGGAGCCCATTTACCCCGGAAAATCTTCCTTGACCCTTTCAGACGGGGAGAATCGGAATATACACTATCTGGCCATGCCGGAGGGGAGAGAGCTCAGCCCCTTTCTCGATGCCATTTCCTGGCTCGGCGGGGCTGGCATGAATCTGGGAGCCGGCGTAGGCCAAACGCTGGAACAGCTCTCGGAACCGGCTCACCTGCAGGTGCTCATGACAGAGGCATGTCCGCACTGTCCGAATGCAGTGGCAGCTTCTCTGATGCTCGCAGTGGCAAGGCCGTCGATCACCGTGTCCGTGGTAGATGTTCTCTGGTTCGAGGATGTGGCACAGCGGTACAAGGTGAAGTCGACTCCCACAATTGTGGTCAACGAGGGCTTGACTCTTGTAGGCCGCGTGACGGTGCAGGACCTCGCTCGGCAAATCGTGCAGGCGAGCGGTTCGCTCACTTCCGTGCTGAAGTCCATGATGGACGCAGGCAGGGCGGAAGACGCGGCGGCAATCCTCTGTCGGGCCGAACAGCCCGAGGCTCTCCTCCCTCTCTATGTTTCCGAGGAGTTCTCGACGCGAATGGCTGCGCTCGTGGTCATGGAAGAGGCCCTGGAGAGGAATCCACGGATACTTGACCCGATCGTCGGCCGACTGATCGAGCTGCTTTTCGGTGAGGACGTTGCCCTGCGTGGAGACACCGCCGAGCTCCTCGGGAAGATCGGAAATCCGGAGGCTATTCCAGCCCTTCAGAAGGCGGCTCAGGACGAGGACCCCGATGTCCGGGAGGCTGCGTCAGAAGCGCTCGAGAGGCTGTCATCGTGATTCCTTCAGGCACCTTCGGAGGGAACCTCGGGTTCCCGCGTTGGTCGCCTCTACCCGTGAGACCACAGTCAGTGGGACCCTTGAGACACGATTCGTGCGGCACCCGATTGCCCGAGCCACGGGTTTTTGGTAAGGTGTCCAGGCTCGACTATTGCCACAAGGAGTGAGGCGAACCGTGGACCGAGGGCCGCAGAAAGTTGAAAAGGGTACGAAGCTCTGGTTCAGGGCGGTGTTATTCCTGCTTCCTCGACTGGTGTCCTTTTATTTCAGGCTGTTAGACCTGACCTGCCGCAAGATCTGGCTCAATCGAGAATATGAAGAGCAGGTCTGTATGAAACGGCCATTCACCTGCGCCTGCTTTCACGGGACAATGCTCTTTCCCGTGTACTACTGTCGAAGGTATCCGGGAGTGGTTATGGTGAGCCGTTCCTGGGATGGTGAGCTCATCGATCGCAGCCTTCGGCGCATGGGATATGATACGACGCGAGGCTCCTCGTCGAAAGGGGGCAAGGAAGCCCTCCAGGAAATGATCGAGATCATCAAAGAACGAAAGTACTGTTCCGGCCTTGCCGTGGATGCACCCAGAGGGCCCTCGCGCAAGGTGAAAATCGGGACGGTCCTCTTGGCTCGCGAAACGGAACAGCCAGTCATGGGGCTGGTGAGCTGGTCTACGCGGCAGATCCAGTTCAACTCATGGGACCGCATGATATTACCGTTGCCGTTCAGCACCATTGTGCTCGCGTGGACCAAGCCGGTGGAGGTGCCACGCGGTCTTACGAGCGACGAGTATGAGCGAATCAGGCAGGAAATCGAAGACAACATGGTGGAATCTTCGCAGCAAGCGGAGGACCTCGTGCGCCAGCTCAAGGGTAGGTCAGGTCTTGTTTCTTGACTCTTTTCTCTCCCGTTAAGCTGTCCGGCTCGATGTGGCGCAGGTCAGCGGTGTACTCCTAGGCCGTTATTGACATGAATCAGTTCAAGAAACAAGCCTGACCCTTCATGCTCTTACCTGCAGCCACGGCCATGCGTGCACCACCGACTTGATCCAGACCGAGCAGACGACTCCAAGAGGCGAAGCACAGATCGAGAAACGAGCGTGAGCCAATTTTTCCACGAGATCGGACTGTGAAGAATGGAAGTTCGTGGGCGCAAAAAACTCCTTGAATTCATGATGCCTGGAGACGCCAAGGCTAGAAAGCTTTTTCCCGCTTGGCTCCACGATACTGAAACAGCCGAGTGGAAGACACCTTCAGATATCAAGCAAAGGCACAGAACAGCCGACTTCCTCCCGGGAAACCGGGTCATCTTTAATCTTGGCGGCAACCAGTACCGCATAGTAACCGTCATCGATTATGCCAGGCAGGTGGTCTTGGTCCGTTGGGTTGGATACCATAAGGATTATGATAAAATAAATGCTGCTGTAATTTAACTGTTAGGCCGAGGAGTTGGTTGATGGAAATCAAACCCGTTCACACCGAAGAAGAGTACGAAGCAGCCATGGCTCGGATCGAGGAGATATTTGGGGTACCGCTCGACTCCTCCGCGTCCGATGAGTTGGAAATCCTCTTGGCTTTGACGGGTGCTTATGAGAAAAAGCACCACCACATTGAGCCACCTGATCCCCTCGCATTGCTTGAGTACCGTATGGACCAGATGGGATTAAGCCAAGAGCAAATGGACCGTTTTATGGAATTTCGGAAGAAAATACCCGAGATGCTCAGTCGTGAGAGTGGTCTTAGTATTGAGATTATCAAGAGCTTGCAAGACATCCCTTTCGCGGCATTCACAGCAGAGCAACCCTGACTTCCCTAGTTCTCAAGGCAAGATGAGGTCTTGTTTCTTGATATTCCGGTCACTACTTAAACTCACCTGTTCGGTCTAGATCGGGACAGTGGTCTATTCATGGACCATCGTCACCAGAAATTGAATCAAGAAACAAGACCTGACCCCATCAATTCAGAGAAAGTAGCCGACAACATACCGTAAGCCCACACTGACGATAAGGATGGCGAGGCAGGGCCGTATGATGGAGCCAGGTACATACTTCTGGCAGGATGCTCCCAGGTACATCCCCACGAAGCCACCTATTCCGAACAGGAAGCCGAGGAGCCAGTCCGGCCTGACCGATTGGCCGGGAAGCGCTACATACGGGCCGAACAACTCGTAGAATATCACCCCCCCTACGGACGTGACGCACGTCCCCATGAGAGCTGCTCCGGCGATGGTGTGAATTGGCAGTCCAAAAAAAGAGACGATGAACGGGGCGATTATTGCACCACCTCCAATTCCGTAGACTCCTCCTATCAACCCTACTACGAGGGAAAGCATGAACAAACCGGTCGTGTGGAATTGGAAGCACTCGCCGAAAAACTGATATTCCGTGCGGGAAAGAGACCAATGGGTCGTGCATATGGCCGGTCGATTAGGTTCGCCGGCCATGGATGACGCAGATGCCTGTTGGCGCATTTTCGCTTCCGCTGCCTTTTCTGACGTTGCCTTGCCCCGATCTTTCACTATCTGATAAAGCATCCGACCGCCGATGTAGAACAGGACGCAGCCCACGAAGAGCTTGAATGGTTTCGGGTCGGGCAGGTACCACACGCGGATGAAGAGTCCCAACACGAGGCCCGGAATAGTGCCCGCGATGATGTTCCACGCCAGAGGCCAGTTCATTCTGCCTTCTTTGAAGTAGCGATAAACTGCACTGGGGATGCCAACGACATTGAACACAAGGTTCGTAGGCGTCACCGCAGGGCTGGTAAAACCCAAGACGCTCATCTGGAAGGGGAGGATGAGGAAGGCTCCCGATATGCCTCCCATCGAAGTGAAGAAAGAAATCACCAGACCGACAAGAGGAGGAACCCATATTGCAGTTTCAACTCCAGAAACGGGAAAGGTCATCACAACCTCCTCATCATGGGGTCAGGTCCTGTTTCTTGACATTCGTCCCTCACCGTAAGCTATCCGAGTCGAGGTGGCTCAGGTCAGTGGTCCATTCATCGGCCGTGGTGAGAACGACTTGCATCAAGAAGCAAGCCTGCCCCCACGGTCAGGGGACCGGATACTCATAGGGCTCATCCGCGGACTCGCCCGCTCCACTAGGCCCTTCTACAATCAAGACCGGGCGATGCGCTGTCTTGAGGACGCTTCGGGCTACACTCCCCATGACCAGATGCCTGACACCTGACCTGCCGTGCGTCCCCACGACGATCAAGTCCACATTCTCTTCTGCGGCAGCAGACACGATCTCCTTGGAGGCCACTCCGACCCTGCAAATGGTCTTCACGTCCTGCACCGATTCTCGGCACTGCTTTTCCAGCATGGCCAGACGGTCTTCGCCAGACTTCTGTGTCTGCCGAAGGACTCGATTGAGCTCGTCGCCTACCCAGTCCACGTAGGTCGGGAGGCCTGTTATATCAACCACGTGGATGATGAGGAGTTGAGCTCCAAAGGCATTGGCATAGTCTACGGCCAGTTGCCGAGCCGGTTCGCTATTTTCCGAGAAGTCGGCACAAAAGAGGATTTTCTTCGGAAGCATGGCACGAACCTCCTTGCGGATAAGGCTGGTGGAGCAAGGATTCAGGCTTTTTTCTTGACCGGCTCATGCTTACCATGGCCTGTGATCGGACCACTGACCGGAGCTACACGGGGCACAACAGTTTACGAGAAAGGTCAAGAAACAAGGCCTGACCCGCTTCTGTGACACGTTTTTCTCTAATCTCGTGTCACTATGGTCGCGGGTTATCCGATTCTTGTCAAGCGTTTTTTCCGCACTCTTGGACGCGGCTGCATGTTGTGCTAAGAGTCATGCATCGTGAGGCTCTTAGTGAGGCATGGGGTCAGGTCTTGTTTCTTGACCAGGTTATGACGACCAGGGTCCGCGAATGGACCCCTGACAGGAAATGCTTTGACCATAACAGCTTAAGAGAAGGGTCAAGAAACAATGTCAAGAAACAAGACCTGACCCCATCCAGGAAAGGAAATCATGCGGAAAAATGAGGACCAGCTATCTGAACCGTCACCCCTCGCCGGAGGGAGGACTGACTCCAGCCTCGTGAATCCCGCGCGCATCTACCATGGGCCCAAGGAGTCCCGGTGTCTCGACCCGACTGAATTGGCGCGGCTGGAACAGTCCTTTCGCTCATGGGCGGACGATGCATTACGTGCAGACGTGCGTGCGTCCAGGAAACGGATTCTTTTGATTTTTCTGCTCATTCGGTACACAGGTGCGCGGCTCAACGAAGTGTTGGCCCTTGACCTGACCAAGCACCTCGATATGGCGAAGCGGGTCATAAGGTACGGGGATATAGAGCCGGAGGAAGGCAGCTCCAAACGAGAAGTACAAATCTCGTCGGGGCTGGCATCCGAAATCCAGGAAACGATGAAATTCCTCTCCTCCGGCGGCGAAACGGCTCGGTTATTGAGGGTAGACCCAGGACATGTCAGACGCAAGTTCTATGCGAGGGCCGTAGATTGCGGTTTTGCCAAGGATCTCGGATCCCCCAATGCTATTCGCCGAGCTCGGGCAATCGAGCTTATGCAAGGGAACATGCCTCTGCCCGTGGTACAGAGAGTTCTCGGGCATTCAACACCAAACCTGACAGCATCCTTGGTGTCGTTTTCAGAAAAAGATGTTCATCAGGTGGAACGCCATTTCATCGAAAGGGAGAACAGGAGAAAAACCAGCGCGCGCAATACGTTCTTCGGAAAGATCGGCGCAATTCGGAAAGGTGACATTCAGTCCCAGGTCGAGCTCTTCACTCTGGGAGGAGATGTGGTGACGACTGTGATCACAAACAACAGCCTCGAGAGACTCGGGCTCAAAGTAGGCTCATTGATCGCTGCAGAAGTGAAAGCCCCCTGGGTAATATTGCAGAAATCAGACGAGCGGCCCGTGTGTACAGCAGAAAATATGTTCTTCGGAACCGTGACCAAAGTTCTCCGCGGCAGGCTCACTACCGAGTTCATTGTTCGTATTCAGGACGGAACGGAATTGTGCTCCCTGGTGACCGAGGCAAGCAGACGCAAGCTGGGCATCAAAGAAGCAGATGAGGTCTGGGCAGTCTTTAATAGCTTTGCCGTGATCCTGCGCGTGGATTAGCACAAGGGTCAGGCCTTGTCTTTTGACCTTCCCTTCCCCGGTTAACATCCTGCTCGCTGAAGCTCCGGTGTCTTCGCGGCGGTTATCGCCGCCGCAAACATCAATGCCCGGTTCTCCTACTCAACTATGACGGGCGGGCAGCCCGTCCCACTGGTCCGCGATCCTCGAATGAATGTCCTCGACACATAGAACCGGCCAGGACTTCTGGCAATTCATATAGGAGTCACCGGCAAAATGCCGGCGCTACGAAATCGCGTAACAGGCAGCACCCTGGGGTACGGAGCGGCCAGGTCGGCCAGACACCCCAGCAGTTCCGGTGGCCGCTGAATTTTTTGTTATTGAAAACACGTGTCATCTGCCCAGGAGTGCGGCGGGGCAGGCGCTCGCTCAAACAGCCACCGCGATGGTTGTCAGGCTTACGCTCTCGGGAGCTTTGATTTCGTCTCCGGATGCTAGACGGTCCTCGACGTGGAGCCTGACGGCATCAGCCAGATTGTCTCGGGCTTCTTCACACGTGGCCCCGCTTGTGTAGCAGCCCTGAAGCTCCGGGCAGAAGGCATAATATCCTTCCTCGTCTTTCTCGATTACGGCGGCGAAGTGATACACTTTCCTATCTGGGGCCCCCTTTCCTCTGCTTCAGGGGTATTGAAAGAGTGAAGGCTGTTCATAACACAACAGATACCAACAAAGCGTTTCTATTTCAAGGCAGCATGCAGTGCTCCATGGATTTGTGCTCGTCGTCCACGCCCCCTCCCGTCTTTGTCCGGTTCGTCGACGACAGTTTCCTTTCTCGCGGCGCCACGGCATCCCTCATCAGAAAATAGCGGAACCCTTGCATTTGAGTAACGTCGGGACGGTAGAGCCAAGGGAGAGGCACGCTGTAGCACGCCCCGTACGAGGGGGGCGGAACTCTCAAATCGCATGAATGAAAGAAATGCAGATGCCGCTGAAACTGAAAAGCAGATCGGACGATGATACGTTCAGCTTGAACAGTGGGATCCTCAGGAGCATTCTCCAGGATGCTAAACCCCTGGGTCACAACCAACAATCGGCAAATCTCAATCTCGGATTCGGGTTCATTTATTACGGTGTGGTGCGCGCACTGAGGCCTCGGCACACCATGGTCATAGGGTCAGGATATGGCTTCAGTGTGGTGTGTCTCGCCCTCGCGATTCGCGACAATGGTAAGGGGAAACTCAGCTTCGTGGACCCAAGTTATTCCCTCGCGCAAGACGGTCCCTTCAAGACCATCGGTGGACGCGGAATGTGGAGCGACAGCGAGGGGGTCCGCCAGAGGTTTGGCAGGTTTGGTGTAGAGCAGATCGTCACTCACTACAGAATGAGGAGTGACGAGCTGTTTCCCAGATACGATGAATTTCGACTGCCAAAGATCGACATAGCGTTTATTGACGGCAGCCATGCGTATAAGGATGTGAAATACGACTTCATGAGCGTTGCCCAGCATTCTCATAAGAACACGTACGTTTTTCTTCATGACACAAATATATATATCCGAGAAATACTTCATCATGCTGGAGTGAAACGGTGGCTGAGAATGCTCAAGAAAGAGGAAGGAGCTTGCGAGGTCATCAACTTCCCGTTTTCCTCAGGCCTGGCGCTGGTGAGGATAATCGAGCCGGACGCATGGAAGCAGTCTCGTTAGCGGTCGCTCTGATAATGGTCGCTGCCACTGCGGCGGGCTCCTTTCTTTTCTGGCGTTATGTTTGGTTCTTTCGAAACCCAGAGAGAAATGTGCCTTCCGGTGACAACGTCATTAGTCCGGCAGACGGAACTGTGGTTTACGTGAAAGTAGTGCCTCCGGGAGAGGAAGTGGTTTCCATCAAAGAGGGGATGCCCGTACGGATATGGGATCTCGTTCGGGAAGATACTCAAAGCCCGAAGCTCGTTATCGGCATATTCATGAGTCCGTTCGACGTGCATTACAATCGGGCACCCATTTCGGGGACGGTAGAACGGATTCGCCATTATCCTGCGGCACCGGTCAATCGACATATGGGCCCGATGCATTTTCGAGCTTTCTTCAACCTGCCTCCACTTTACAGGAACAGTAGGCACGTCATTGAAAACGAGCGCACAGTCACGCGGATCAGGGGGCAGCTCAAACGGCAGGACATCGTGTGCTATGTGGTACAGATCGCGGGAAAAAATGTGGACGGTATCGACGTCTTTGTTCCCGAAGGGAGCCGTGTGTCCAAGGGGGAGATTTTCGGGATGATCCGCATCGGTTCGCAAGTGGACCTGGTCATGCCGAACGTGCGAGAGGCTTCAGTCAAGGTGAGTCCCGGTGACAAGGTATATGCGGGAGAGTCTATTCTCATTGAATAACAGTACCACGGCCATCCAAGCCGATTAGTAATGCGAGGCAATACCCATGAAAGCAGATCTTCATGTCCATTCGAAATATTCCAAACGCCCCTCAGAATGGATACTCCAGAAATTGGGCTGCGCTGAGAGCTATACGGATCCTCATTTCCTGTACTCCCGAGCAAAGGCCAAGGGAATGTCTCTTGTAACCATCACGGACCACAACGTCATTGATGGATGCCTCGAACTCACCCATAAACCCGATTGCTTCATAAGTGAGGAAATCACGACCTATTTTCCGGAAGATCGATGCAAGATTCACGTGCTCGCGTACAACATAGATGAGAAAACTCACAATGAGATCCAACGACTGAGGGAAAACATCTACGATCTTGTGGAGTATCTCTACGGAATCAACGTCTTAACTGTCGTCGCTCACCCCCTGTTCTCCGTGAACAGCAAGCTCACGGTGGAGCATTTTGAAAAGCTCCTCCTCATGTTCAAGAATTTCGAGTTGAACGGTGCGAGGAGCGAAGACCAGAACCGATGTCTTAAGCTCGTGCTGAGCTCCCTTACCGCGGAGACAATAGATCGTCTCGCGGATAAGCATGGCATGGAGCCCAAGATCCCGGTTCCCTGGATGAAGAACCTCGTTGGAGGATCGGACGACCACAGCTCCCTTACCATTGCATGTCGGCATACCCAGGTACCGGGAGCGACAAACCTGGACGATTTTCTCATGGGCATCATCTCAGGAAAAGCGATCGTTCATGGCGTCGAATCCACTCCGAAGACGCTGGGCCGCAATCTTTACAGCATTGCGTACCAATTTTACAGCCTGAAATTCAATGCAGGGCAATATGCCAACGACGACGTCCTGTTCAACCTGCTTGACAGATTCCTCCATGCGGACGGGCCGCGGGAGCCCGGCTGGACAGCGCGACTCCACTTCTTGTGGAGCAATTACAGACGGAAAAAGGCCCACGACACGTCCAACGACGGTATCCTTTCCCTCTTGATACAGGAAGCCCACAAATTGATGTGGGACGATCCGCAGCTTTCGCCAATGGTAAGAAACGGCAACCATCAGAGAGAAAACGTGGACAGACAACTCTTCGGCTTCGTAAACACGATCTCCAACCGGGTGCTCTGCCATTTCACCGAACACATTATCGACAGCTTTTCAGGTGCACATTTCGTCAATCTCTTCGGTTCACTGGGATCGGCAGGCGCTCTGTATTGCCTTCTCGCTCCCTACTTTGTTTCGTTTTCAATTTTTTCCGAGGACAGGAAGCTCGGGAAGGAAGTGCTCAGGCATTTCACCGGCACGAAGCATCCGCAGGCGAGATCCGAGATTCGGGTTGCCCACTTCACCGATACCCTTTATGAGACCAACGGAGTGGCCCGAACGCTGAGAAAGCAAGCGCGCGCGGCAGCACGGGTCGGCAAAGCGTACGAGATCATTACCTGTGGGGATGAAAGCCACAGATGTGAGGAGGGAATTCGCACTTTCTTGCCAGTGGGTGTGTACGAGTTGTCGGTCTACCCCGAACAGAAGCTGTACTACCCGCCCTTTCTGGACATGCTGGACTATTGCTACCGCCAGGACTTCACACACATCCATGCGGCAACTCCAGGGCCTCTGGGATTGGCTGCGCTGAGTATCGCCCGGATACTGAGGCTTCCAATGGTGGGAACGTACCACACTGCCCTTCCCCAGTACGCGGAATATCTCACCGGTGATCACTCCATCGCAGAAATCATGTGGAAGTATGTCATCTGGTTCTACGATCAGATGAATTGCGTGCACGTCCCCTCAGCGGCCACTGCCAATGAGCTGATCGATAGAGGGCTGCCCCGCGAGAAAATCGTAATAACTCCCCGTGGGGTGGAGATCGACGAGTTCAGCCCAGAAAATCGAAACGGGATGTTTGATGCCGACCCCGTGAGCCGGGGAATGATCCGGGTGTTGTACGTGGGGCGGGTCTCGAGGGAGAAGAATTTGCACCTTCTCGTTACTGTGTTCAAGGAGATCGCGATGAAGAGGCAGGATGTGTGCCTCATCGTGGTCGGTGACGGACCGTATCGGGAGGAGATGCAACAAGCCCTTCACGGAGTCCCCGCCTTGTTCACGGGCTATCTTCACGGTAAGGCGCTGGCAGCGGCATACGCTTCCTCGGATCTCTTCGTCCTTCCCAGCACCACGGATACCTTCGGAAACGTGGTGCTCGAGGCCCAAGCGTCCGGACTTCCCGTCATCGTCACAGATGTGGGCGGGCCTCAGGAAAACGTGATCCACGGCAAGACAGGGATGGTGGTCAAAGGCAACGACGAGGAGGGCCTCAAAGAGGCTATCCTCACCCTCGTGGCGGATGGCCCGGGCCGAAAGGCCATGGGACTGGCCGCGCGCGCGTACGCGGAAGGCCGGTCCTTCGAGAAGGCCTTCCTCAAGACGTGGGACATGTACTCGTCCGTGCTTCTTGCAGCTCGGCCATCGGTTGCACATCCTCTGCCTGGGGAGCTTGCCGCGTCCATTCTCGGGAAGAAGCATCCCTTTGCAGCGTAAGGAACGCCATCTCACACGCTGAGTCGGCTTCCGCACCAGCAGCGTCATCCGTCCAGTTTTACTTTCCTTACAAAGCTCTCCAGGCCGAATTTCTTGATCTTATAGGAGATCTGCCGCAGCGTGATGCCCAGCTCCGCGGCGGCTCGCGATTGAATCCCTTTGTTCTTTTCGAGGGCTCCCATGATTCGAGCCCGTTCCACGTCTGCAAGAGACCCGTAGGTGCGGGTTGTCTCCTGAACGCTCTCGCTCTCGACTTGACCCAGATAGGGAGCCAGGTTGTCAATGGTGGTCACGCCGCCATTGGACATGATGGCAAGCCGCTCGATGAGATTCTCCATCTCTCTGACGTTTCCTGGCCACGAGTACGCAATGAGGGCTCTCATGGCTTCATCGGAAAATCGCAGGTTGCAGCCGTACTCACGCGCTACCGCTCCGGTGAAGAAACTAACCAGATCCTCGATGTCTTCCCGACGTTCTCTGAGAGCCGGGACCCTGATAGGGAAGACATTCAATCTATAATAGAGATCCGATCGGAAAGTACCCTGGAGAACGTCTTGGGCCATGTCTCTGTTCGTGGCGGCAATGATCCGTGAGTCCACGGTTCTGGTCTTGTTGCTCCCCAGTCGCTCGAACTCCTTGTCCTGGAGAAACCTCAAAAGCTTGGCCTGTATGGCAGGCGCAAGCTCCCCGATCTCGTCGAGAAACAAGGTCCCACCGTCAGCCTCTTCAACGCGTCCGGCGCGGGACTCCGAAGCCCCGGTGAACGCTCCCCGTTCATGACCGAAGAGCTCCGATTCCAGGAGATTGTCAGGAACCGCTGCGCAATTTACCTTTATGAATGGTGCGCCCGCTCGAGTACTGAGCTCGTGAATAATTTGGGCCACAAGGGTCTTCCCGGTTCCTGACTCTCCCAGCAGAAGCACCGTAGCCCTCGTTGGGGCAACTTTGCGTATCAATTGCTGGACTTCTACGACCGCCGGGCTTCTGGCAATGGAAAAGAAATTCGTGCACTTGCGGGATATGGTCGCCTTCAGAATACGATTTGCCCGTATCAGACTGCGCTCCCGTGCCTTCACCTGGTCGTTCAGGCTCACCAACTGGGCAATGACCGCTGACAAAATGGTAAGGAAGCGAATGTCCTCCCGGAACGACACCTCTTCACCAAACAAGCGGTCAACACTGAGAACCCCCACAGGCGCTCCATGGAGCATGATGGGAACACCGATGAAAGAAATGGTTCCCTTGGCTATCTCTCGCGCCCCGGTCTTGTTAAGAAAGAGAGGCTCCCTGCTTATGTCCGGTACTGCCACGGGTTCGCCGGTGCTGAATATCAGTCCCGTTATTCCCTCGCCAAGACCATAGATTCCTCTGCCTTTCTCCTCCTGGCTCAGTCCATGGGAAACCCTGATTCTCAGGCGCTCCTCATCTTCCTCCAGGAGCGTGATTGTAGCTCGATTCATAGCCAAATACTCGGAGAGAATTCCGAGGACCACCTCGAGGGTTCGATCCAGATCGAGAGCCTGCCCGATAATCTGGCTGATGTTGAAAAGGACTTTGAGCTCCAGCTCGCTGGTGTTCGGACCCGTGGCACGCTCACTCGCGTCCGGATTCCTCGGCCACCCAGTCTGCGGTCCCTGCTCGGGTGGATAAGGGCTCATCGTGTACGCCATGACAATTACCTCGGAACGGAAAGCAGTCTTGCATTCCCCCGACTTTCGGGACGATCTTCGTGGTGCCGGGCAACGTCATGTCGCTCTCGGCGCTCCACGATGACCGGATTCCCGTTCTTATGCCAGTGGCGTGCCAGGTCGTTCGTAGAAGAAATGATTTTATTTCCGGCATGTTAGAATGGAATGGGCCGTCAAGGCGACTCTCCATTTCTGACATTTTCGTATGAATTCTTACCGTTGGCTACCAATATGTCGCTATCACCCCTCTCTTCGGCCCGCTCTCCATCATCCGCAGCCCGTACCTCCACCCGCACACGTCGCGGCACAGCCACCTCCAGCAGGATTTCGCCTGCCCTTCAATCTCGCGAGATTCTTACCCTCGTACACTGCCGCGAGCCCCATCTCGATGGGCCCACTCATTTCAACAGGAGCTATCCCGTGCTCCAGAAGTATCTGTCTCGGGCTCTCCCCCAGCGAGCTTACCAGGATAGCTCGGCAGTCTTGGAGCCGCGTGGCCAACTCCAGCCATCTGGCCGTGCCTGTACCGGGCTCCGGAGCAGGTCGGACCCCCATGAGCCGGTAACCCTCTTCGCACTGCTCCCATATCTGAAATTCCGGTGCCTCTCCCAGGTGAAGGTTAACCAGGGCCCCTTCCAGAGTCGCTACGGCCACATAGGGTTTTCTGGAGGGAGACCCGCACGATGTGGAGCACGCGACAAGCACATTCTGGAGCTCTTCAGAGCGGTCCTGATCCAAGAGACCTACCGCGTCGGCTCTGCACCGGGTGCAATGCTTCATCTGCGAGAGCTCCTTTTCGGCCCGGGCCTGGATAGCGCTCATTCGATCGGTAGAAAGCTCCGGAATATCCTGGAACGGTGTACCTTCATTGGGGTACATGGCCATACAGTTCTGTATGTCTGCTCCCAGAGCTCTCATACGCCGCGCCACATCCGGGACGTGATGATCGTTGATACCTTGAATGACGATCGTATTCACTTTGACGATGACGCCGGCCCTCTTCAGCGCTACTATGGCCCGTTCCTGGCGTTCGAGAAGGAGCTCGGCAGCTTTCAGACCGCGATTCACAATCCGCCCATCCCGGACCCAACTATAGATCTTTGCGCCGATTTCCGGGTCCACTGCGTTCACGGTGACCGTGACATGCGAGACCTTGAGTCGGGCCAATTCCTCGACATACGGCACCACATTCAGCCCGTTGGTGGCAAGGCAGAGCAGAATTCCGGGGAATCGATCTCTGACCTGAGCCAGTGTGCTCAGGGTTCGCTCCGGCGTGGCAAATGCGTCTCCCGGCCCCGCGATGCCGGCAACAGTGATGTCCTTTGACCGGGACACGACCTCCTCGAGATATCGGACAGCTTGGGCTGGCTCGAGGACGGCACTGGTGATTCCGGGTCTGCTTTCGTTTACGCAGTCGTATTTTCTGTTGCAGTAGTTGCACCTGATGTTGCAGTCTCGAGCAACTGGAAGGTGGACACGCCCGCAGGTCCCTTTGGCGTGCACATTGAAACATGGGTGACGGCTGACATCCAGATCGTTCATTGCTCGATTCCTCACTACATATACGTATACCCAATGGGGGATTGTTGTTGTTTTCGTTCGATGATCGCATTGACGATGCGATCGAGAAGGGCCTGCGCTCCTCGGTAGCCAAGATGCAACGTTCGATGCCCGCCGAAGCGGTCGTGAATGGGACACCCCACCCGGATGAGGGGGACATCCAAGCGCCTGGCCAGATGGTATCCCTTGCTATTTCCAATGAGAAAATCCGGCTGGAGTGACTCGGCTTCCTGTGCGATCTCGTAGAAGTCGACCCCTTCGAGGCAGCGAGGGGTATCTGCAAGCCCCTGTAGTACCTCTCTGACGGATCTCTCCAGTTGACCCGACCGCGAGCCGGAAGCGCATAGCACAGGTTGGACGCCGATTTCCGCCAGGAAGGAGGCAAGGCCGACTACCAGGTCCTCGTCCCCGTACAGGACGGCTCGTTTTCCGAAAACGTACTTGTGGCCGTCCACATATGCGTCGATGAGTCTTCCCCGTTCCAGGGCATGTCGTTCAGGGGTCGGTATCCCGGAGAGGCGCTCCAACAGGCAAAAGAGCTCGTCACTCTCCCGTAGTCCTATGGGCATGCCGATCGAGTGCAGGGGGACTCCGAACCGGTCATTGAGGAATCGGCCTGCAGTCGAGGATGTTAGCAACGTCCTTCCGAGCTCGATAACGGCCCTGGAGCCCCCGAGGGCTCGTATATCCTCTATCGGGGTCCCCCCACGCGGCACCTTTTCGTAATCCGCAAGAGCAGGCCCGTCGAGAGTGAGAGAAATGTCCGGCAGAATCGTGCCCGAGAGACGGAAATCCGACAGTATTTCTTCAAGGTGGCGTGCATCTGCAGGAGACACGGACCCCGGCAATAGACCTATGCCATCGTGCTTCGGGTGTTCCTCAGCCACCTGCTGGACGGTCGCCTTCACCGCGGCATGGAATCCTTCCGTGTGGGTTCCCGCGTAGCTAGGCGTGGAGACCGTCACAAGGTAGGGGTTCCCTTCGCGATCCAGCAGCTCGCCGAGCTCCCGCTTCATCTCTCTGACGATAAGGGGCATATCATCGCCGATGGTTTCCGTAAGGCAGGTGCTCGCTATGCCGACGAGCCGAGGCTTGTACTTGGCTATGACATTCTTGACACCCAGCTTCAGATTCGGACCGCCTCCGTACACTGCGTGCTTCTCACCGAGCGAGGATGACGCGATGTCTACCGGCTCCCGGAAGTGGCTAATGAGATAGCGCCTCATATATGTTGCGCAACCCTGGGAGCCGTGCAGGAACGGCACTCCCCGTTCTATTCCCCGAAACGCCAGGCAAGCGCCAAGAGGCTTGCAGAGCTTGCACGCATTGGTGGTCGACACGTAGGATTCAGCAAGCGCTTTCATGGCAACACATCCTCTCGGGACTTGAAGTGCCGGGCTCCGAGTGGGATCTCACCCGACCGATCTGTCCTGAAGCAGGCCCGTGTGCCGCGTTGCGGGGAACAAACTGCCACACCGGGCTCATGACCGAGCTGTGCACTTCGCGTGCGAAGTTGATCATGCCGATAAATCCTTCCAAGGGCTCTTTTCTTTCGTGGTTGTGATCGCAGAACCCGACACCGAGCTTGTACGCAATGGGTCGCTCTTTGACGCCGCCCACGAAGATGTCCACATCCTTTTCCTGGAGAAATGAAGAGAGCTCCAAGGGGTTGGAATCGTCAACGATGATCGTCCCGTCGTCAGTGATCTCGTCGAGCTCGCGATAGTCTTCTTCGGTTCCCGTCTGGGAGCCGACCATCACCACATCCATGCCGAGGAGCCGAAAGGCCTTCACAAGGGAGAAGGCTTTGAACGCGCCCCCAACGTAGATTGCGGCCTTTTTGCCCTGGAGATCGCGGCGATACCGCTGCAATTCTCCGTATATGGCGTCGATCTCTCCCTTGACGAGGCTGCGGGTTCGGTCCAGTATCGCTGGATCGTGCTTTAGAAAGAACCTGGCAACGGAGTACAGCGATTCGGCCATGTCTTCTATGCCGAAATAGGAAACCCGCAAGAACGGCGTTCCGAATTCTTCTTTCATCATGCGTGCAAGGTCCATGGTAGCACCCGAGCACTGGACCACGTTGAGGGAAGCCCCGTGGGCCCGTTGAACATCCGCGACCCTGCCGTCGCCGGTGATGTTTGCCACCACAGTGATCCCCATCTTCTCGAAGTATTCTCGGATAATCCAAATTTCACCCGCCAGATTAAAATCGCCGAGAATGTTGAGGCTCAGGGGGGGAATTCCCGACGTATCTCCCGTACCCACTAGCCGAAACAGGGCGCGGCACGCGGCGTTATATCCGGCTCGCTTATTTCCTTTGAATCCCTCCGATTGGACAGGCAGCACGGGGATGCCAGTCTGACCTGAGACACGTTTGCACACGGCTTCAAGGTCATCCCCGATGATCCCGACGATGCAAGTCGAGTACACGAACGCTGCTCGCGGGTCGTGCCGCCCGATGAGCTCCAGGAGTGCTCTTTCCAGCTTCTGCTCTCCGCCAAAAATGACATCGCGCTCTTGGAGATCTGTTGAAAAACTGAGCCTGTGGAGCGCGGGCCCTGAGGACAGGGCTCCTCGGATATCCCAGGTGTACGCCGCGCATCCGATAGGTCCGTGGACCAGGTGCAGCGCATCTGCAATGGGATACAGGACCACGCGGGACCCGCAAAAAACGCAAGCTCTCTGGCTCACGGCACCTGCCAGACTGTCCTTGTCGCAAGCAATGAGGAAAGGTCGGTCCCCTTTCCGGTATATTTGGTCCTTCCGTTCTTCGAAGGTTGTTGAGGTCATGGCTTCAATTCCTCCAAGATCGTTCGTCTAAAGGGCTCTGGCCGAGGTACGATGGGCCCCAACACGAATCCGTTCAACCATGGACTTGCGGATGCGCTGCCGAGGATTCTCCAGGTCCCCATTCCCCGTGAGCAAAATGGGAGAAAGGGGGGGTCGTCTTTGCCCTCTTGGTAAAACGGGCATGATGCGGTTTGTGCTTCTTGCCGACCAACGATTCCGGGAATCCTCGTGGTTGGCTGGGAGCAACGCCCTTCACGGAAGCAGATACTTTGCAGCAGGCCCGCCGTTTTCCAGCGCGTCCAGGATCTCGTCTACCGCTTCTTCGCTCGCAATTCCGCGGTACCAGTAGGATTCGGGATACACGACCACTATGGGTCCCTCCTCACAGAGCTTCATGCAGCCAGTGCTTGAAACCATGGCGTTGAGACCGCGGTCGAGAACTTGCTCTTCCAGATACGGGATGAGTTGGAGAGAATCCTTCTTGATACACTTGCCTTTTGCTTCTGTACCTCGAAAGCTCGCACACACAAAAATATGATGATCCGGTTTTTTCATTGTCCCTTTCCTTATGTCCAGCAGCTCTGAGAAATGTGCTCAGTGTCTGGCGTCAATGGCGGCGCCCCGCCGGTGGCCGCCTTGTCATTGTGAACGCGCTTTTCAGTGTAGGTCTGCGATTCCAGGGCCATTCTCGGCGCTTTTTCCGGGGCGTTGCCTCTTACATCACGAGCTCGAAGCTCTCTTCCTTCGCGTCCCGATCCTGCCGCTCGAGAAGGGCATCCAGGATCTTTTCCAGCACGCGCATTGCGCCCCGGTAACCCACAGTGGGGAAGTAGCTATGCCCGACTCGATCCAGTATGGGGAAACCGAACCGCACGAGCGGGATGTCTTCATCGCGGGCTATGTACTTCAGGTACGTGTTTCCCATGAGCAGATCCACGGGATCGTTCTTGATCCACTGATGAAGGAGGAACATGTCGCCGGGTATGCCCACATTTACGGGATGCGGAATGTATTGCGTGATCTCCTTGATCCTATGCTCGAAGTCTTTGTCTACCGTGCCGCTGACGATGTGGACCGGCCACATGTCGATGGACACCAGGAACTCTGTGAGCGCAATCAGTTGGTCGGGATCGCCGGCAAGCGCCACCTTCTTCTGGAAAAAGTACTGGTGCATATCAGTGATGATGTCCAGGAGCTGACCCCGTTCGTTGTTTATACTGTCCGGCACGCTTGTACCCTCCATGTTCCTCAGAGCGTTCACGAACCGGTCCGTGGCCTTGAGCCCGATGGGCAGATCGAGGATTTCGCAGGGCACTTTGCACTTGCTGTCCAACGCTCGTGCGGCCGGTCCCGACGCCAAATACCCCAAGGCGATGGTGGCGTGACTGTCGCCGGTGCTCTTCAAGGCTTCCACGGTGACTCCGCCCTTGGGAAACATATCGAATTTGCCGGTCTGAGGCCGATTGAGAACCCCGGAGGTGTCGGGGAATAGAACGCTGCGGATCCCCATGACCTCGGCAATGCGCTTGATCTCCTCCATGTCGGACGGTTCCACATAACCGGGAATGATATTGACTTGATCACGCCTCTTGCCGGTGGAAGCAGCAAAGTAATCCACCATGGCTTTCGTCATGCCCGCAAACCCGGTTACATGGGTTCCCACATAACTGGGAGTGTTGACATGGATGACATACTTGCCCGGCGGGATTTTCCCATCTGTCTCTGCCTTGCGCGCGATCTGCGGAATGTCGTCACCGATTGTTTCTGATAGACAAGTGGTGTGCACCGCTATCACGTCGGGCTCATAGATAGTGAAAATATTGTCGATTGCCTGCACCAGGTTGGATTGCCCGCCGAACACGGAAGCTCCCTCCGTGAAGGAGCTGGTCGCTGCCATGACCGGTTCCTTGTAGTGGCGTGTCAGGGTGCTCCGATGATAGGCGCAGCACCCCTGGGAACCGTGACTGTGAGGCAGGCAGTTGTGAATACCCAAAGCCGCGTACATGGCTCCGATTGGCTGGCATGTCTTGGCCGGGTTGATGGTCAAGGCCTTACGTTCGACAATTTGTTTCGATGTGTGTCGGAGTAGCATGAGTCCGTTCCTTCCTCCATGGATCAATCGCAGGCGTACTTGGCTGCCAGCTCGGGACTTTCCTGCCAGGGCGCTTTGAGATACTTCCAGACCTTGCTGTTGACCATGCGGTCGATCTCGCGATAGAAGTTGATGGCCCCCTTGAAGCCGGCGTACGGACCTCCGGAATCGTAGCTGTGGAGCTGCTTCATGGGAATCCCCGACTTCTGGACAGCGAATTTTTCCTTTATTCCCGCGCAGAAAATGTCCGGTTTGTAGATTTCGAGGAGCCGTTCCGTTTCGTATTGGCTGATGTCGTCGATGACCAGGGATCCCGGAGCCATCTCGGCCATCATGCCGTCGTAGTCCTTGAATCGGAATCCCTGAGCTTCGAGGCGCTTCTTATCTTCTTCTGTCTTGCGCGGACGGTACCGTTCGGGATCCGGGTGAACTTCAAGCTCTTCAATGTTGCGGCTGTCAGCATCGACCTTGAGGAACGGTATTACTCGTCGTCCCTCGTAGTCGTCCCGGTGCGCGAATTCGTAGCCCGCGCATATTGTCCTCATCCCGATTTCGCGGAAAAGCTCCTGGTAGTGATGAGCGCGCGAACCGCCCACAAAGAGCATGGCCAGCTTTCCTTCGCACCGTTGCTTCACTTCCTCGGCCACTTTCGTTACTTCGGGCATTTCTCGGGCGATGACCTCTTCTACACGCTCGATCAGCTCCGGATCTTCAAAGTACTTGGCGATCTTTCGGAGAGATTTCGCGCATGCGTTGGCACCGAGGAAGTTGATCTTGATCCACGGGATGCCGAATTTCTGTTCCATCATTTCTGCCACGTAGTTTATGGAACGGTGACACATGATGGTGTTGAGGTCTGCCGTGTGGGCATTGGCGAACCCGTCGTAGCTTGAATTGCCGCTGAAAGTAGACACAACGACGATTCCGCACGCTTCCAGGATCCGATCGATTTCGAAGGCATCGCCGCCGATATTGTATTCTCCGAGCAGGTTTATCCTGTACTTGCCTTCACCGATGGTGTCATCGAGCCCGACCACGTGCGTGAAAATGCCGTTGTTGGCAATGTGGTGCCCAGCGGATTGGCTGACGCCTTTGTAGCCCTCGCAACTAAAAGCGAAAACGTTGATCCCGAGCTTTTCTTTCATCTCGCGCGCCACGGAGTGGACATCGTCCCCGATGAGTCCTACGGGGCACGTGGAGAAGATACTGATGGCCTTGGGCTTGAACAGATCGTAGGCTTCCTGGATCGCTGCCCGTAGCTTCTTCTCCCCACCGAACACGATGTCGCCTTCAGTCATGTCCGTGGAAAAGCAATAGGTCATAAAGTTGTGATCCTCCGGTCCTTTCGGTCGCGTCTGATTGCGTCGAGTAAGCCAACTATAGAACCCGCACCCGATGGGACCGTGGGTTATGTTGACGATGTCTCGAGTTGGCCCCAGGATCACCCCTTTGCAGCCCGCGTATGTGCACCCGCGCTGGGTAATGATTCCCGGAATCGTTCGCGTGTTGGCACCGATCTCTGGCGTCTCCTGGTTTTCGCTCAGTCTATTGACGATGATTTGTTTGGTGCGTTTGCGAGCCACCTTAGTCGGAACTTTGCTCAAAAGGCTTTGCTTCACTTCTTCTGGGTCTATGGCCTCGACCCGCAAGGCGTCGATCTCGTCATTCGCTGCTTTCATGGCGTTTACCCCTTAATTGAACCTCGTTCATCTCGTGAGAGGGAAAGCAGTGTTCCCATCAAACCGGGCAGTGCGTGGAGGTAGGGCAGCGGTTCCGCCTGTCATCTCGGGTTGCTTACGCTGCCTTTCCACGGATTCCGGGTCAGGAGGTGGTGTTGTGTCTCATGTCTCGTTATTTCTCGGCCGTGGATCAGGCTCCATCCAGAACGCGTTCCCCGCCTTCGCCGGTCCGCACGCTGAACGAATCGCTCACCGGCATGACAAAGATCTTGCCGTCACCGGATTTGCCGGTTTGATTCACCTTGATGAGGGTTTTCACNGTCTTGTCTACGAGCTTATCAGGCACTACNAGGATCAGGAGTCGCTTGGGAATAAGACGNTGGCTCTGCCCAAGCTGTGCAATGGCTTCCTCGTANCCCTTCTCAGCGCCTTCCATCAGGCTGGTATCCACGAGACCTTTCCCTCGCCCGAGGACCTCCTTTGCAGTCATGGAGCAGATGCCAACTTCCGAAAGCGCCTCTTTGGTCTTGTTCATCATGTTCATACGGATAATCGCCATGATTTCTCTCATATCTTCACCTCTTCGATAGCGCCGGAGGCTGTCTCCTTGATGCCCGAACTGATGGTGTAGACTTCTTCAACCGGGCTTACGAAGATCTTGCCGTCTCCGTAAGCGCCCTTGTCACCGCTTCTGGCTGCCTTCATCACGGTCTTGATGACAAAATCCTTGTCTGCATCGGGAACCACGGTGATGAGCAGCTCCTTGGGAATCTCGTCATAGGTTATTTCGCCGATTTTGATCCCCCGCTGCTTACCGCGGCCGACCACCGATATTTTTGTCACTGCCGGAAACCCCGCTTCCATCAACGCCGCAAGCACGTTATCTACCTTTGTAGGCCGTACGATGGATCTGATCATCAACATGTGCGTCACCTCCTTTTTCTCTTTCGATCCTTGAACACCGTTTCGCTCAGCCCGCGAGGCCGTGCTTAATTAAAAGCTTTTCGAGCTCGTCCGTGGTCATAGGCTTGGGAATGACGTGCATCGTGTTCTGCTCGATCTTTCTGGCAAGGGTCCGGTATTCCTCTGCCTGAGGGTGAGCAGGTTCAAATTCGATAACCGTTTTTCGGTTAATTTCCGCCTTTTGAACCATGTTGTCGCGTGGGATGAAATGGATCATCTGAGTGCCCAGCTCATCGGCGAACGCTTCGATCATCTCTTGCTCGTTGTCCACCTTTCGACTGTTGCAAATGAGCCCTCCGAGACGAACGCCACCTGCTTCCGCGAACTTAACGATACCTTTGCAAATGTTGTTCGCCGCGTACATGGCCATCATTTCGCCGGAAACTACGATGTAGATTTCTTGCGCCTTCCCTTCACGGATGGGCATTGCGAAGCCTCCACAAACCACGTCGCCCAACACATCATAGAAGGCATAATCAAGGTTCTCACTGTCAGCGTACGCACCCAGTTGCTCGAGCAGATTGATGGAAGTGATGATGCCGCGTCCCGCGCACCCCACCCCTGGCTCGGGACCACCCGATTCCACGCAGATGGTCCCCTTGAAGCCGATTTTCCGGACATCTTCCAGGTCAACGTCTTCGCCTTCCTCCCTGAGGGTGTCCAGAACACTCCTCTGGGCGAGACCTCCAAGGAGAAGCCTCGTGGAGTCAGCCTTGGGGTCGCAGCCGACCACCATGACGTTTCGTCCCATCTCCGCGAGGCCCGCCACCGTGTTCTGCGTAGTGGTAGACTTCCCGATTCCGCCTTTTCCGTAGATTGCAATTTTCCTCATGGTATTGACCGCCGTTCCATAGTGTTTGGGGCCGACTAAGGCAACAAGCGTGCCAACAAAGAGGGAGCTAAGGACCAAAGAGGTAACAATACGGAAAAAAAGGTTTTCTTCTCTTGCTCCCTCGAGGAGAGCTCAGTCCTCAGAACGAAATTCCCGACAATGACTCGACAAAATTGTCGAGAGGACCCATCAATTTTGTAACTGGATGTCTGGGGACATACATCTTGTTTCTTCTAAGATACTCACGACGGTCCGATTCCTCATGAAACACGTTCATAGACCGAACACCACACTGCGTTCCGTGATGCGGATGTCCGGGGACCGATATGCGCGACGGACGAGGCATTATCTCATGTGGCGAGGCAATTTCATGATTATGAACAAAACCATGGCGTATGTCCCCACGAATCGCCCAGGAATCGACAATGGACTTGCGGAGGAATCTGGGCCACATTCTTGACACGGTGGCGGAAAAGAACGGGCAGGTGATGATTTCCCGTGCCAACCGTCCCCTCGCTGTAATCCTTTCCATCGCGGAGTTCAAGGAGAAGGTGCTGAGGAAGAACCGGAAAGAGAAGCTGCGCAAAGTGGCCGCTGACATGGATGACTGGCGAGAGCGGCACCATAATGAGCTGGAAATGGTCGACGCAGTGCGGGCGGTGCGTGAAATCAGGGATTCGGGATGAGCGTCCTGGACGCCTCCGTTGCCCTGAAATTGAGATCTCCGACTGCTCAGCAGACGCAATCATGAATTCAGCTACTCGAATGAAATAGCTTCATGGCGGCATGAGTTCAGGTATCCTATAACTCACGCAAAAGCAGCTCATACTCCGCATGAGAACCGATCCAGAACCACACAATCGTATCGTCAACCATCACTCCCAAAGCTCGCCACCCAATACCCACACGGATGGAGTACACCGGCATACGTTTTCCCACGAGCTTGAACTGTAAACCGGGATGGGCATGATTTTCCTTCCACTACTTGTAATTCTTGCGGGCAAGACGCTGAATACGGGCTGGAAGCTCTCTGAAGTGAGAAACAAAGTCCGGAGCGAGTCGAGATTTCACAGATCGTCGAATCCCATTTCCTTGGTCTTGCCGGAACGGTATTCACGTAGAGCCTTCTTAGCCAATCGTTCCAGAGTCTCTTGTGAACCATCCAGCGTGCTATCCCAGCGTGATTCCCATTCGATTTCCTCCAGTAATTCCTGAGCGAGCTGATCCTGCAGCTCATCCGGAAGCTCAGATGCCTTTTTGAATGCCTGTGCCAGGAGCTTGGTCATGCGCTGCACCTCTTGTATGGAAGTTTACCTTGGTCTCGGAGTTGACGAAAAGGGGGTCAAGTCTGCTCTTGACTCATAGGATGCGTCGCTCGATCGCTTCCACCTTCCTCCTTAAGCTCCTATCCTTTCCGATTCTTTGCTCCATCCGACATACCACGCTGCTCACGCTGCTGTAATTCTCCAGTCCAAAGGCAACCCCTATGGCTGCCAGCGTCTGACCGGACAGCCGCCTGGCAAGATAGATGGCCACGTTTCGCGCGTCATTGCTCATTCCTCTTCTACTCGAAAGGAGCCCCTTGCGATCCAGGCCAAAGCTCGCGCACACGGCAGATTGTATTTCCTCCAATCCCGGAGCAAGGGAGCGCGAAGCCGGAATCTCTCGATGCGATCGCAGGCTTTGAAAGCCGGCCTTCACCCGCCCCACAAACTCCTTCGATCCCAGGAATGACGGGACAGTTCTTTCGGATAGAGCTGCCGTGAGCTCGTCCGATTCGTCCTGTGCCACGAACGCTCGGTAAGCCTTGGCCGAATCCTCTCCGGTCGGGCAGAGCATGGACAGGGCCAGCTCACTGGAAAGCCAAGCCCATCTGGCTGCACGGGTCAAATAAGCCCTGTGGCTGCTCCAGGGGTATTGGTCCAGTCGAGTCACCAGCCCGCCTCGCAACGGATTGCGGTGGATATATCGGACCAAATCTAACAGATAGGTGTCCGCCTCCACCACAGTGGCCTTGTAACGGCCGCGGAAGAGAGAGCCGTCGCACTTGTGGAGTCGGTTGAATCGCTGAGTGTATACTCCATCCACATGTCTCATAAAACGCGAAAGATTGGCATCAGGAGTCTGGACCAACAGGTGGTAATGATTAGGCATCAGGCAAAACGCAGCGATCCTGACATTGAACATGGTGGAGCTTGCCTGCAACAGCTCCACGAATCGCTCATAATCCTCCCGTCCGGGGAAAATCACTTCGTGGCGTCTGCCCCTGTTCATCACATGGTACCAAGCGTCTGGACATTGAATGCGTAATGGCCGTGACATGGGCTGTCCCTATCACGATGTGCAGCATGAGTCAAGAGCAGACTTGACCCTTTTCTCTTTTCTTTGACCCTTTTCTGATTTTCTCATTTTCTTCTTTTCTATTTTCTCTTCAGATCGCGGGCTGAAGTATGCGCTGAAGTCCGCCCCCATCCTCTCGACCGATCAAGAATCTCCCTGTTATCGTCAAGCTCTTTGGCCTGCAGCTCGGTCGTCAGCAATCACACGGCAGCGAACCAGAAATTCACCGAAAAGCTACCGAGGCCAGCGCGGAATGTGAGTCGGAGGTGAGCCCGCGGTCGACCAACACCTTTCTCTCTCAATTTCTGTCACCAACCGGACTTGAAACATTATAACAGGTACTGACAATACACCTCTTGTGTTATCCAAGCCTTCTGTCTTTAGCGGCATAGTGATTGTGGGATACATTTACCATGATCACCTGGGGTCATATCGGAACTGCAAACCTCCATTCAGGTTAACATGGATGAGTAACTGAAAACCCATGAGGATCAATGCTGACCGCGCCCAAGGGCAAAGCTCACGTGCCGAATAGACCGATTATAACTCCACCCTATCTCGCAGTAATGATAAGAGGTCTTCTTTGCCGCACGGTGACTCTAGGTAAATTCGCTGTGCTTGAATGAGAAATTCCCTGATCCTTGGTCCTGGTGGTAGACCAAATCTTTCCATAATGTCCTTCCCATCAATCGGCAACGGGAACTTCTCCTCGCTTATCAAAGACTGTTCCACGAGTCTGCGCGCCTCGTCAGGAAAAGAATAGTCGTCCCTGAGCAGACTCAAACGCTGATTCCATTTCTCAAAAAATCTTTGGCGGAACGCCACAACGTCCAAGAATTTCAGCCCCATGTCTCCCGCCACCACCTGTACTATCTCGTCCCACTCGTGACTCGAATGGCGCCTCTTGACACGGGATATCCAGACCCGCATGACGTCCTGGCAAAACTCATCCGAAGAGATAGCTTGCAACGTTGACTCAAGGATCTGCACGAATTCCACCGCTTCCCTCATCAGCTCCATGAGAAGAACTTCCCAAGCCGGGTCCTTCGAGTTCGGCAGGAAATCGTCATCTGGCGCAATTTCCTGGTCCAGATGAATTTGAACCCAGTCGAAACACCTTTGACGCTTGGCAACATCATCGCGGTTCTCGTAACTCAAGTTGTGCTGCAAATATGTCCGAAAGGAGTGTATCAAATTCTGATGAGAAGCCAAATGACCGGTAGGATCTAGCCCCAGTGCATTTGCTCGCTCAGATAAGAAACCAACTGATGTTCGCCCTGCCTCAAAGTAGTACACATAAAACCAGGAAACGCCGGTATAAAAACCTAGACTGGGAGTGTCGAGTTGGGGAGGTCTAATACTGACAGGAGCGAAAGTTGAAATATCACCTAGGCTCAACTCCTGAGTGACCAAATTGATGGTCTCTTTCAGTGACAGGAAAGTGTCTAACAAAGTTTCCATTCGAGCCATATTCATGTTACAAACGCCCTCCACAAAAGATCCGTGGCGATGGCTGTCACAATCTAAAATCAGCTAAGGGGCCTATCATGCTGAAAGCTATTCGGAAATTGTCAAAACTATCCCCCCTATTTACTTCAGGCCGCAGAGTGTCACGAGCTAGAAACGGTATCCGTTTCCGAATTTCATGGACCTGTAATTCCCCTCTACCCTTATCATTTATCCATGCCACTGTACCAGTAAACGTCACTGCGTTTCCAGTGGCGTCGCTCCATACATGGTGTTTGAAAACACGTTTGCTATAAGACATCGATTCTGTCTCCAGTTCGCGGAACACTCTAAACCCTTCCCCAAAATTGCGTAGATGAAAGCAGGCTACTCCAAGTAGATATTTCAGTTTCAGATGAGCAGAAAATTCCTCAAAATCGAGTATACGAGTAATCAGACCTCTGCAATATAGCCAGTCCTCCGTACTAAAAGGCAGAGCCGTTCGTTCTCCAGAGCTTATTTGCATACCAGTTTTCCAAATCCACCACACTTTAAGAAGCAAGAATAGTGACTTCCAATCCTTTTGAACAAGGCGGTCAAAGCCTATCATGTACGAATAGACTTCCTCGCATCGCTTACGTTCGGTGCTATCAAACTTCTGTTTTTGGTAGATGAATTCTGCCTTTTTCGATGCCCTGAGGTAAACCCCCATGGCCGAGCCCTCAGCCACTAGTTCGTTGAAAGCCTGATCGGACAGTTCGACTTCTCCAAGAAGATCAAAAATCTCGACCTTCCTACTTTTGAGGCGGGATAGAGAATCTCCTGAATAACCTTCAGAGTCGGCCAGATTGAAGGCATGAAGAACGCTTTCAATGATCGACAGTCGCTCGCGGTCGTCGACATGCAACATCCTAAGGTTATCTCGGGCGGTCCACGCAATGACGTCGATTGGATAGAAGTTCTGGGGAGCAAGCGAATGAGCCAGCATACATTCCCTATGAGCGAACATGGTATATTCTAGCTTAGTCCTAGGACTGCTAGCTTGGGCGGAAATCTGACCGTATGTGGAGGCTAGGTCCACCAGAATCAAACTCTTTAAGTATCGGTTTTCGGCACCTTGGTCTAGCAAGGAGAGTGCTTCTTTAGCTACCTTCTCCGATTTTTGAAGCATCTCCATTCGCTCCGACTGCTCATCGACATTCTTTGCAGACTCTCTCAACAGCATGCTTTCCTGCAGCATCAATCGTGGATTAACCATTCCACGTTCCTTTCGAAGCTTCTCTAGGCAATGTGCCAGTTTTGGAAAGTTCGATTGGTAATACTGGGCTTTTTGCCCGTTTGGTCCTAGATTCTGAATGAGACTAATGACAAATTCCAATTCTTGGCGTTGAAAGAAACTTTCAATCTCAGCTGATTCAAGAAGCCTAAGACCGTATTCTATTTCGTGAGATGGTCCACCGATTCGTTGTTGCACAATGAGTTTTGCTTCCAAGGAAGAGCGTGGGCCAATAAAAAGACTACCTGCAGAATCCTCTGCCCATCGAAAAATGTCCACAGCCTTCAGGATGTCCACCAAGTCTTCCAAAACGACTTTATCAAGGGACCGCGTTAGCAGTTCAAAGGGACAGTAGAGATTGAACTGCCCTGGGACCATAACAGCACCAATGAGTTCTTGGAGTTCGGTTAAATTCTCCCCTGCCACTTCACGGTGGCCTTGAGACAGAAGGCAGTGTGGGGGTACCAGGCCCGCTTCCTGCAGAAGCTTTCCCATCAGGGTGCTGACATTTGCCTGGACCTTCTTCGTATTTGCCTTGGCTGCGACCTGATCTTCTACAAACGAAAGCTCCTTTTCCATTCCCGTTCTGATTGCCACACGAGACGGAGGGAGCAGCCTATATAGGAAGACTAGGAATGGTCCTGAGACACCAGTGGTCTGCCTATGGAGGAACTCATTTAGAGCTGGATCGATTCGGGATATGAAGTCCGCAAATCTCTCCTCCTCCTTCTGATCAAGCTCAGAGGGGGCCTCAAACAGAATCAAATCTGAATAATCGGCAGGATCTAGCCTATAAGTGCTACCAACGATAACGACTTTACGACCTCTACTCTCTAGGTAGTTCAGCATGTCTTGATAATCGGCGATCCCTTTCATTGCGTCCCAAATCAACAGTGTTGCAAAGGCGCCATTGTCCTCCACCCATTCGCAAAACTTATCGATAGCCTCCCTTTTCACTCGCGACGTGGCCCTTTCAATAAAGAGCACGGGGAATCGACCTTCCTTCGCTACAGTGAAGGCGAGATGCCCGAGAGCGACTGTCTTTCCAGTTCCCGTCTGACCGTGAACCAGAACTGGCGCCCCCCGTAACCTCGCTTTTTGAAGCCGCCTCAACACATCCACCCGAAGATCCGCCTCAAAGTTTCTCTCAAAGGCAAATCCACGTGCATACCCCTCCCATGGGGGGCAATAAGATGATTCGAACAAAAAGTGCCTGAAATCAGCATACGTCTTGTCTTCACTTTGCTGGGAAGGCTCTAAGAAGAGGGTTTCCACGAGTACGTGGGCTGTACTTGAGATTTCCGACCACAGTGGCGGTGGAATCGTCTGTCTTTTCTTAGAGATTCGTATTTGATGGCCGAACACGCTTTCTTCCAGTCTTTCTCCGAGTTGGATACGACCGGCTTCAGAAGCATAAAGCAGACACTGAGCGAGCGCCTCCCCATACACTTCGAGTTTCCCCTGCTGAATCAAGCTATGGAAGCGTTCATCTTTGCCCAGTTCTTCGCAAGCACTGAACAAGTGAACTTGTCCCTGGGACAATCTATTGAGCACTGGAAACAGCTGTTGCGATGAAAGCCAATCACGGGAACTTGAATACCCTTCTATTACCAAGATACCCAGCTTGGTGATCAGTTCCGGCAGGCGATTCAAGAGTTCCGTGGCAGTACCTTGCCTTTGCCAAAACTGTTCTAGAGTCAATGGCGGGCG